>ERZ1292623.1078-Hain-H51-01um-R1-1078-length-27143-cov-22_pt1 | contig 27143 bp, 34 predicted proteins | sample MGYA00564398_ERZ1292623 | MGnify/ENA primary metagenome ERZ1292623 (study PRJEB36523, sample SAMEA6512633) | groundwater metagenome | collected 2019-01-07 | study: AquaDiva: Metagenomics assemblies of 32 groundwater samples | reverse complement strand
TTTTGCATTTTTTGTGTTTAGTTTTAATTTGTTTATTTATAATGTTGATTTATTTATCCTCGTTCTACTTATTATTCATATTAATAAGTTGTTCTAAGGTGCTTCTCATAAATTTCCATCTATCAGTAAATTTATTTAAAATTTTAGAGTCTGTTTTTCCCGAATATGCCATTTCTAATCCAGCTCTTAAATGCTCTCCATGTGATTCAAATTGCTGTCTTGTTGTTGCTATAACTGCATCTAGTGCTTTGTATTTATCTCCTCCATAATTAGCATCAGTCATTGCCTCGTTTAAAACTCCTGAATATGCTGAAACAAATTTGTAAGCCTGCGTCATAGAATCAAAATAATTATTTTCGATAACTTCTTTAGAGGCTCCCTTTTGTTCTGCGATTTTATCTAGAGATTGTGATAGTCTAATTATAGATTTGGCGGCTCTTGGCGAAACCGGAAGAACTAACCCTACGTCGCTGCCTTGCTCGTGGCTTTCTAATTGAGTCGGCCACGCATCTTTCATTTTTCTCTTGCTTCCCTTACTGCAATAATCCAATCCATGTAACAAATAATTTGCAACAATCATTTTTTCTATTGGAATTTTTGTTTTAACTACCTCTTTATAATCGTCTATAATTCTTGAGTATTTATCTGTTGATTCTTCAGAAAAATTAATTCTAGGATTTGTATTTAATGTAAGCATTTCTAATGTATCTCCTGGAGATGCTGGAAAATAATCAGTATCAATAATAACATGCATTCTGTCTTTTAATGCTCTTCCTAATTCGTTAGAAGATTCTGTAAACTTTTGTCCAATATTTCCAGTTGCTATACCAACAGAATAACCTTGTCCAATAGGATAAGCTCTGCCGTTTATTTCAATAAAACCATCAAATAAGTTAAATAATTGAGCTCTTACAGAAGAAACACAATTTGGCAGTTCATCAACAACAATTAAATGATAATTGACTTTATCTGTAAGTTCTTTTAATTCAGCGCTTGATTTAGCTGTTCTTAATTTTTCTAAGTTTATCTGCTGAAATAACTCCCTAGTATCCATATCATTTCTACCAAGAATAAACATGGATTTATCGCCAAAATAACTCATTACATCTCTTGCAAGTTGCGTTTTACCACTTCCAGTATCTCCTTGTAAAAATAAATTTAATCTTCCAGTTAAACATGCATCAGTCATGTCGTTCATATAAATAGGAACGCCATGCAACTGCATTAATTCATTTGAATTTTTATATATTTTATTCATTTTTTCTTTCTTAGATAATATTTTTATTTAGTTGTTCCAAATTTAATTGTTCGAGAAATCTGTCTAAGCTATATTCAATTATATGGGATTTGTTTTTAAATATGCCTTGTTTTAAAAGCTTTTCCAATAGCTTTATTTTTTCTTTCTCAATTGATATACTCATCTTTTGTTTCATTTTGTTTTTTTATTTTTATTTTTTAAAATTTACTACTTTTTCTTAAATTTTCATGATAGGTAGTAAGTTTTCTTTGTTTTTACTTAGAAATAGTAATAAATACTACTATTTAAACCTTTCTGTATTGTTATTACTTTTTAGTTAATATTTAAATTAAGAATTGTTAAATGCGCCGTGAGAGAATCGGACTCTCGTTTGCTGGTTGGAAGCCAGCTGTTCTGCCACTAAACTAACAGCGCATAAAATAACTTTACTTCTTTTATTTATAAGGTTTCTTGTTCTTAGTCTTTTTAATCAAAAAAAGGATAAAATCAATTAAACTAATTCTCTGAATAATTAACATTTCCTGGTATTTATAATAATTTCTAGGATTATTTTCTAGTTATTATTGACATTCTAATTTTATTACTAGTTGCTCTAACAGAATTCTAATAAGAAAAATTATTAAATACTGGTTTCGTTAAATATAAAGAACCATTATATATTAAAGCAGAAAGAATAAAAATTTTAAAAATGCCTATTACAAATATATTTAAACAAGCTACAAGTAATTTTAAACTTACTATATCAAGAAAAAATAAAATTAAGGCTGCAATTGGAATTATTTTTATTATAATAGTTTTTTTAACGATTTCTTATTTAATTCAGAGATATTTAGAGAATGTAAAGAAACTAATTAGTTTTGGAATAATAAGTATGGTTATTTATGTTTTTATTTTAATTTTTGCTACTGTTGTTGCCCCCGTGAATGCTTTTCCTTTATTGCCTGTTGCTTCTAATGTTTGGGGTTGGTTTATTACAGGAACTCTAAGTATTATTGGCTGGACTATAGGGGCTGTGATTGCTTTTACCTTAGCTAGAAAATATGGAGTTCCTTTAATAACAAAATTTATTTCTTTAGAAGATATTGCAAAATACGAAAGGTTAATACCAGAAGAAAATATTTTTTGGAGTATTGTTTTTTTAAGAATGTCTGTTCCAGTTGATATATTAAGTTATATCTTAGGATTATTTAGTCATATTAAGCTCCGAACTTATTTGTTTGCTTCAATAATTGGTATTGCTCCTTTAGCTTTTGTTTTTGCGTATATAGGGGGTCTTCCTTTTAAGTATCAAATTATAGCTTTTTTAATTGCTGTTTTTATGCTTTTAATTGGATATGGGATAAATAAAGGTTATAGAAAATATAAACTATTGAAAATGCTTAAAGAACAAAAGAAAGCTATGGATAAAGCAATTCAGAATGTATTGCCGACTCTGCCAGAGATGAAATAAAAATCAAAAATTTAATTATCTCTAACTTTATTTTCTAAAAACCAAATTGAAGAATTAAGCCTATAAAAGAGCCATTAAACCCCAAAGAATTGCAATAGCTGCCCAAATATAATGCACCCAATTTGGCCATTTGAGATATACTGTTAGTGCTATTAGTACTCCAAGCAAAATTGGTCCACCGGCGGCTGTATACGCTGCTGTATGAAAAGTCATTTTTTAGTTCACCTCTTTTTATTAATCTTTTGATAGTAAACTATTAACTAATATTTATTATTTTTGATATATTACTTATTTTCTATTTGGTTATTTTTTTTAATAATTTCTGATTAAGCGAGCATTTATATTATTAGACTTAATCTCTATTACTTAGGATTTTATTAATCATTAGTTCGGTTTTAATAATCAGTAGATAGTTTATTTATTTTGTTGTTGTTTTACTGATGATAATTTAGTAAATTAAGTAAGCTCTGTTATTAAAGACTTTTTGATCTTATTATTAATTAATACTAAACTAATTATTATTTTAATTTTATTATTTAGTAAGTTTTATTAACTTAATTAATGGATTACTATCAACAAACCCAATATCAAAATTTATTGTTTTCTAAGATTATTTTTTATTTTTCAATAAATAAAATTTATAATTAAAATCTTCTATATAATCTATTATCTTGAATTATTTTTCCTGTTAATGGACTTTCTTTAATACCTAGTATAACATGTCCTCCTGTATGTCCTCCTCCGCTAGGCGCACTTCCACCAGTATCACCTCCTGTACTAGTAGTTCCTCCGCTAGATGTTGTTGTACCACCACTAGTAGTAGTAGAATAACTTTCATAACTTCCAGTATGCCCGGCATCATAAGTTCCTGTTGTAGTTCCTCCATATGTTCCTGATGTTGTGCCTTCATAAGGTCCTACATGCCCATAAGCATCAGCATGTCCTTCTGTACTAAAACTTCCTCCTGTAGAAGATGTCCATATTCCTGTTGTTGGATTTAAAGTCCATGTCTGTCCGCTTTGAGTATAAGTAGAGCTGCCTTTAGCAGAATCATAATAAGAGTAAGTTCCTCCAGGAGTTTGTGTATAATGATCTCCTTCATACCAATTATATTCAGTTTTATGTTCTTTCCCAGCTGTATCATGATACACTCCATAATCTTTTACAACACTTCCTTCAGAAGTTGTATGTGTTCCTGTTGCAGGATTCCAGGTTTCTCTTGTTGAAGATGTCCAAACTGTCTCTCCTTTTTCATTTGTAGTAGTTGTCCAAGTTGCTCCAGTATGAGGATCTACATGGCTTTCTCCAGCTTTAGCATAAACATAATTATTTGGAGAAGGAGTATATTTCTCACCTGTAGAAGATGCCCACTCTCCTTTTGTTTTATCATAATTCCAAATTTCTCCATTTGCAAGTTTAACCTCTTCTTTATCTTCTTCGCCAATAGGAGCTGTAGCTACCTGAACAGCTAATGATTTTCCATCAGGTAGTGTCCATGAGTTTTTAGCTGGATCAAAAAGATAATCTTTAGCTCCATAATCACAATTATATTTTCCTTTTGCTGCATCATATGTAGTTTTATCTACATGAGAAGAAACATCGGGATTATATGTAAGTCCGCTTAAAGCATCATAATAATTTTTAAATTCAGGATTATAAGTATAAACAGTTGCTTTTCCATCATCATTTTCCAAAGTATAACCTATTGCCTCATCAATTTTTACTTCTGCTCCGCCTGCAATAGGATATTTGCCTTCTTTATAAGCTTCTTTTGCTAGTTCTTTTCCTTCTGTTGATTTGAATTCAACTCCAAGTACAGAAAGTTCAACTACAACATTTTCACCTGTTGATGATTCATAATTAATAGTATGTTTCTCATTTCCTTTTTCGTATTTAAGTTCTGGATTATAATTAGCTAGAAGTTCTTCAGTGTATTTCTGACCTAAAACATCTGTATAATCAATACTAGTTGTACCATCGCTTTCAAGTTTATATTCATAAGTATTGCTAGTACTAGGGTCTGTATATTCATGATTATAAATAAATCCCCCGCCATCCTTTATATCAGTTGTTTTTATAAGCTCTCCTTTATAATAACCACCTATTATATCTCCTTTTTCATCTGTAGCAACTTCGCTAATTCCTCCAAGTATTTCTTTTTCAGCCTCTTTAATTTCTGTGAAATAAGTTCCAGGAGGAATATATTCTTTGCCGTATAAATATGCATAAGCATCTATTACAAGTTCATGCACTTCTTCTTCAGGTTTTCCCAGAGCAGTTAATTCATTTATTTTTTGCTCAATATCTGTTGTTGAAAATAATTTATCAACTTCTTTAGCTCTCTCTTGCTCTGCTTTTATTTCATCTGCATGTTCAGGATATTTTGTAATAAGACCAATCCAGTAATTATCATCTCTTGCATGTTCTATATGTTCCTCATCTTGTAATTCTTTTTTAATTTCTTCAGGAGTTTTAACTAGCTCAACTAGTTCATCTCTATTTTTATCAGGATTTTCTAAGAACTTATCTACATTAGCAGTTAAATGTTCTGCAGAAGTAAATAATCCATGAGCCTCTCCAATATTATTACTTTCTAAAGCATCTTCAGCTCTTTGTAAATGTAATTCAGCAACATTCAAAACTTGCTCTGCAGCTTTTGTATTTTCTCCTGTATCTTCCAAAGTCTCAATTTCTTTTTCTATTTTTACTATAGCTATTTCTAATGAATTTATTGAATCATGATTAACATCTTCTTTAAATCCCTCATGTAAGCCTTTATCTTCTTCAACATCTAAAACAACAATTTCAACTTCTAACTCACTAACTCTAGTTTCACTAGAAATTATTGTTTCAACTTGTTCTTTTTCTTCTAATACTGTTAGTTTTGTTTCTGAGCTAGCTTCTTGCACATCATTAAAAATATCTCCAGCTGTTTCTTCTGTTAGCTTTTCTTCATTAACATCTATAATTAACTTTGTATGAATAGCATCTAGCTGATCGTTAAGTGTTTGAATATTACTTTCAGTTTCTACAACAGTTTCTATAGAATTGTGTAATGCACTATCTTCTTGTTGCAAACTAGTTTCAGTATTAACGGTTTCTTCAGCAGTTGTTCCAACAGTTGTCTCTGCTAGAGTTTTTAATTCATTTTGTAAAGCTTCATGACTATCTACAGCTTCACCTAGTGCAACTCCTGCATTATCATAATCACCTTCTTGAATTAAAGTATTGGCTTCTGCATATCTCTCTTCAATTTGCTCTTCTTTAGACACTCCAGTTAAATCTTCAATCAAAAGTTCAACAGGATGAAAAAAATCTCCTGGCATTGTAGTTCCAGGATCACCGAAAGTTACTTCATGCTCTATTGTTTCTTGAGCAATAACTGGAAAAACAGACATAAAAATATTTAAAATTAAAATAAAAGCAGCTACTCTAAATTTATTTATATTGTTTATACTTTTACTTGCCATGCAACATCTCTTTTTGTATATTCTATTAATAAAAACATATTTATAAACTTTTCTGTAAAAACTTTATATGAGATTTGAGAGACAACTGCCAATCAAATCAATCAATATTTATTTTTCGTTAATTAATAAGAAATTTTTATTGAGATCCTAAAGTCTTAGGAGTTAACTAAGTAAGATTATATTAACTTTAATTATTAATATTAAATAATTTGATTTTTAGCAAGAAGTGGTTTATTCGGGATTAGTGAAAGATTAGTTATTAGATCTCAAAACTCTTAGTGAAAATAAATGTAATAAAATATCTAGAGGAACGACAAAAAGCGGAATAATAACTAGGGGAAATAATGATAAAGGTTCTGTAGAAGGATTAAGGGGAATGAATTGAACGGGTTTTGAAAATCCCAAAAAACCAACACTAAGTGCTATTATTAAATCTAAAATTCCGAGATAATTCCACAATATTGCAAGTTTTCTTGAATATGGTTTTTTTAAATAATAAAGAACTGCAACAAAGGGGGCTGTTACACCAATTATTATATCTCCAATTCCTGCTGAAAATGCAAAAACTGCTGGAAGCAATCCTTGAAAATAAAGGATTATAAAACCAACTCCAACGGTTCTATAAGTTTGCACTCCAATAATCAAATGCTGTGGAATTTTGTCTGTAACAGTTTGAATAATTTTTGAATTATAAGCCATTCTTAAAAAATGAAAAAGTATCAAAAATGCAATAACTATATTAGGAACAAATAAATAATAATAGCTTTTTGCGAAAAAATCAGTTTTTCCTAAAAAAACAACAGTAAAAAACCAGATAATTAATATTATAGAAGCTATTAAGAAAAACTTGTTTTTATTTAAAGGCTTTTTAACGTTTTTTAATACTTGATATAGTGTATAATATATAATGGCTATGACTAAAATTAAAAAAGAAAAACTAGATAAAATAGTTGGATCTTTTAATAAATCTGTAATTGGCATTTTTATTTCTTATTTACCTCTCTTGTATTTTTTCTACTAAACATCCTGGCGCAACCCATTTTTCTTGTTGATAAACATCTTTGCCGATAAACTCTTCCCAATCTTTTGCTAATTGATTTATTTTTTCTTCATAAATTGGCTTTAATGATTCATCCAAAAATTCAAAGGGGCAGAATTTGTAAATTTCGCCACTACCATGCCTCCAAACTGCAAGTTCTACCATCGCAATTTCTTTATTAATTCTCGATGCTGCCTCTGCAATAATATCCCCGGCTTTTACAACATCACCTTCTTTAACAACAAGATTAACGACGTGTTCAAAACTAACAATCCAATTATTACCTTTATCAGAATAAAAATTAATTCCCCAGTCTTGTGTATGATTAAAAAAAACTACTTGAATAATACCATCAACAGGCGCCCGCAATTTTGTTCCCAATGGCACAAAAAACCAATATTCTATATTACTGCCCAGGGGGTCACTTTTTCTTTGTCCAGTACCACCGAATTCTACAAACACCCACTCATTCATGATATTACCATCATCAAAAAGAAGGTCTTTTGTGAATAATAAGTCTCCAGCAAGATTTGTTTGCTTATTCCAAGCATCAATATTCACTCCTAAATTTTTTAAAACCGAAGGCTTATCTTCTTTTATTTCTTCAAGTTCTTTATAAGTTTCTTTTTCAGTGTTATCAATATTTAAACCTTCTTCATCAAAAGAAAAGATTATTTTACATAATTTATTTTCATTTCCCTTACAATAATCCTCACATTGTCCTAGATTATTCTGGCAGAAGGAAATGCATTCCTCATTAGTAGAACATAATGTGCCAAGACCTTGATTCTGGAAGATACTTGATTGATTATTTCTATCTTCATATTTTAATATTTCAAATTTTTGATAATTAATAAATATAATAACTATTAAAACTACGCCTAATATCACACTAATTATCAAACTCTTTTTCATATACTAACTAGGGAATGTAAAGTTAAAAAGCTTATTGAATTGTCATTAACTCATAAACTTAATATTATCATAAAATTTTTAAACTAGTAAAACAAAAAAGGTTTATGGAAAAGACCCAAATAAATAATATTAATCTCCTGGATAATAAGGATAATCTACTTAGGAATATCAATAAAATTAGAGAAGTTAATCATTTAGAAGCTCAAAACTTTAATAATAATTTATTAGATAATAAAAAAATAGATAAAAACAACAAAAAAATTATTATACTTTTATTTTATAAATTTCAAGAAATTAAAAATCTAGAATATTTTGCAAGAAGACATAGAAGGTTTTGTAAAAAACTTGGAGTTTTAGGGAAAGTTTTAATAGCTAGAGAGGGGATTAATGGGAGTATTTCTGGAACTAAAGAGCAAGTTGAAAAATATAAAGAATTTATATGGTTGCAAAAAGGTTTTGAAGATGTCAAATTTAAAGAAGAAGCTGGAATCGAACATCCATTTACAAAAATAGTTGTTAGAATTAGAAAGGAAATTGTTTCTTTAAAGAAAAAAATTGATATTAATAAAAGAGGTGAATATTTAACTCCTAAGGAATTTTTAGAATTATATAATAATTTTTGGAATATTAGTAAAAATGTTAATAATAAAATAATTAACGATGATAATGAGAGATCAAAGAATCGAGTTAGAGGGGCTAACCAAGGAAGAAAAATTAAAAAATTTAATAATAAAATACATGGGGATATAATAATTTTAGACGCGAGAAATTATTATGAATATGAATTAGGAAGATTTAAAAATGCTATAAATCCTAAAATAAAAATTTTTAGGGATTTTCCGAAATTTGTTGAAAGATTTAAAAAAAAATTTAATGAAAAAGAGAGGGAAGATAAAAAGATAGTTATGTATTGCACTGGGGGAATTAGATGCGAAAAGGCAAGTGCTTATATGATAAAACAGGGATTTAAAAATGTCTATCAGTTAGAAGGGGGGGTAATAAATTTTTGTCAGCAATTTCCTGATACTATTTGGGAAGGAAAATGTTTTGTTTTTGATAAAAGATTAATGACAGATATAAACCAAAATAATAAACCTATTACAAAATGCATTCATTGTATGAAATTATGTGATTTATATAGAAATTGTAAAAATCTTAGATGTGATAAGCTAGTTATAATGTGTGTTAAATGTCAGGAAAAATTACAAGGATGTTGTTCTGAAAACTGCTTGAAGGGGTTTTTGGAATATTCTAGAGGAAGAGCTTTTTTAAAAAAACTTCGAAAATGGGAAGCTAAAGAAGTTTTGCAGAGTTATGTTAAATAAGTTATAGGAATCGTATTAAGAAAATGTTATTCAAATTTAAAGTCATAGGCAATGGGGAATATGAATTAGTAAATCACCAACTTTTTGCGTATGCCTCGGACTAAAGTCCGAGGTTTGTTCTAAAGACTTCAATTCGTTAGAGTTGAACGTATCAGAGAACTTTGTTCTCTGAGTTGGGGAGACAGAAAACAAACTACTGCAATTACTCCTGTTTAAAAACTGGAGTCTGTTTTCTGTATCAAAATATACCTAATCAAAAATATTTTGTTGATTATTTTATTAGAAGAAATATACTAGAAGTGAATAGGATAGCTAACAATAGTTTTGAATTTACTTGATGTGAAGAAGATTTTTTTCGTGTTCTAAGACAGAGAAATTATATTGGTAGAGTTGTTGGAACAGATAAAGATATTGATGAGGTTAGATGATTTATGATTTACGAGTTGCATAAAAGAAAGAGATTTTTAAAAAACTACCTTAATTCAATCTTTAATTCAGGGTCATCTTTCTCAATCCAACCATAGCCTTTTTCTTCTAAATCGTCAACCAATTCTTTTCCACCCTCAAAAGCAATTTTTCCGTCAATCATAATAGAAAGCTTTTCTGGCTTAATATGTTCAAGTATTCTCTTATAATGAGTAATTATTAGGAAAGTTTTATCTTTATTTTCGTTCTTTAATGTATTAATCCCATTTGCAACTGCTTTTAAAGCATCTATATCTAATCCAGAATCTGTCTCATCAAGAACAGCAATTGCTGGATTTAAAACAGCCAGCTGCAAAATTTCAGACTTCTTTTTTTCTCCTCCTGAAAAACCTTGATTTAAATACCTCTCTAAAAAATCTTCTGATATTTTTAATAAAGCTAGTTTTTCTTTTAATAAATTTCTAAAATCCAGAACTGAAATTTTTTCTAATTTTTTTTCTTCTCTAAGATTATTTAAAGCTGTTCTTAAAAAATTTGAGATTGTCACCCCAGAAACTTCTGTTGGATACTGGAAACTTAAAAAAATTCCTTTTTTTGCTCTTTCAGTAGGACTTGATTCAGTAATATCTTCCCCATTAAAAATAATTTGTCCTTTAGTTATTTCATATTTTGGATGGCCCATTATTACATTTGCTAAAGTTGATTTTCCAGAGCCATTAGGTCCCATTAAAGCATGAACTTTTCCTTTTTCTAATTTTAAGTTTACCCCTTTAAGGATTTTCTTTCCTTCAACTGAAACGTGTAAATCTTTAATCTCTAGCATTTTGTTTTAAATTGCCTCCATGAAATTCTAAACAAGACATCCTACAATTAATGTGATTGTGATGAATAAATTCTTTTCTTTTAAACCTCAAGATTTCTCCATCAAAATTACAAAAATAAGTTAAATTGCCAGATTCAAATTTAGAAGGACCTCTATAGGGAGCATCAGCATAAACATTTTTCAAAGCATCTCTTAAAAATATATAAATTTCTTCTTCAGTTGTTTTTCCCATTATTTTATCAGAAAAAATCATTCCATAATAATTCATAACCCATTCCAACTCGTTGTTTTTTAAAACTAATTCCTGTCCAGAAAAAGGATTAAATCCATAATATCTATCTCTATATTTAAAAACGTCTTCTTCGTAAATTAATTCTCTAGCTCCATCTTCTAAAATTACTTCTTTCGCACTTGCGGCATAAGTATTTTTCTTCGCTCTAACTAAACATTTATTTAATTTCATTTTCCAAAGCTCCTCTTAAAGCATCTAACGATAGTAAAGCGCATTTTAATCTAACTACTGATATTGGAATATGTAACATTTCTAAAATGTCATCTTTATTTATGTTTTTAACGTTTTCTATATCACTGTTTTTGATTTTTTCTGTTAATAAAGAAGCTGATGCTTGTGAAATTGCACAACCCATTCCTTGAAATTTAACTTCTTTAATTTTATTATCATCAACAATTAGCTGAATTTTAATTTCATCCCCACATATGGGGTTGGTTTTAAAAAATTCGTGGGTGGGAGATTCTAAAATTCCTTTGTTTAGAGGATTTCTATATAAATCCAAAATTATTTCTGTGTATAAGTTTAGGCTCATTTTTAGTTTTTAGTTAATTAATGTATAAATTTATTTTAGTAATTATTAAATTTAATTGTTAACTTATAAGAACTAATATTTCTGATATCTCTATTAGCTAGACTACTCTCTCTTTTCATTTTATTTTAAAAACCTTCTGAACTTTTTTTAAAGCTGTAATAAGTTTATCTATATCTTCTTTAGTATTGTAAATTGATAAACTTATTCTGCATGTTCCACTAATACCAAGTTTTTTCATCAGAGGCATGCAACAATGATGCCCTGCCCTTACTGCTATATTTTCTTCATTTAAAATTGACGCAACATCATGAGGATGAATGTCCTTAATGTTAAAAGAAATAACTGAAATACTTTTATCCTTTCCTGGATTATAGATTATAAGATTATCAAGAGATTTGAGTTTTTCTAAAGTATATTTTAATAAAGATTTTTCATATTCCATAATATCATCAAAACCTATTTTTTCTAGATATTTTATGGACTCTGAGAAAACAATTGCTCCTTCGATATTAGGGGTTCCTGCCTCAAATTTTTTTGGGGATTCTGCAAAACTGGTTTCTTGATAACTAACAGAACTTATCATTCCTCCCCCGAATAAAAATGGCGGAAGTTTTTTTAAAAGCTCTTTTTTTCCATATAAAATACCAACCCCTAAAGGACCGTACATTTTATGACTAGAAAAAGCTAAAAAATCACAGTCTAAATCTTGGACATTAATTTTCATGTGAGGAACGCTTTGAGCAGCATCTATAATTGTTAATGCTTTTTTTTCTTTTGCGAGTTTTATTAAAAATTTAACATCATTAACTGTTCCTAGAACATTTGAAACATGAGTTACTGAAAGAAGGGCTGTTTTCTCATTAATTAGTTCTCCAGCTTTTTCATAATCAAGTTCATAATTTTTTGTTGTTGGAATAAATTTTAATTTAAAATTATTTCTTTTTGCAAACTGTTGCCATGGAATTAGATTAGAGTGATGCTCCATTTCACTAAGAACAATTTCGTCTTTTATTTTACCTTTAGGCAATATTTCATGTAGGGTATAAAATAATAAGTTAATTGACTCGGTAGTATTTCTTGTAAAAACAATTTCCTCTGGAGAGGCATTAATAAAATCTGATGTTTTTTTTCTAGCTTCTTCATATTTTTCAGTTGCAACTTCGCTTAAAGTATAAATCCCCCTATGAATATTTGCATTTTCAAATTCATAAAATTTTTTTATGGCCTCGATAACTTGCATTGGTTTTTGAGAGGTTGCTGCACTATCTAAATAAACTAAATTAGGATTGGTTTTAAAAATAGGAAAATCTTTCTTTACATTCATTTTTAATTTATTAGTTGATAATTGCAATTTTCTCTCATGATTTATTTAATGATTTTAATAGACTATTTTTAAAATATTATTTAATAGCTAACATTAATCCTTCTGCCATAATTTTATCATTTTCATCAACAACATTTACTAATTCTTTATTCATGTTTAGTAATTTTAAGTATTTTATTCAACAAACAGAATTCTCTATTTCCAATTCAATTAATTTATTAAGTTCAACTGCATATTCCATTGGAAGGGCTTTTACTATTGGTTCTATAAATCCAGATACAATCATTTTTATTGCTTCACCTTCACTTAAACCTCTAGACGTTAGATAAAATAACTGCTCTTCCTCAATCTTTCCGACAGCTGCCTCATGTGCAACTTTAACGTCATTTTCATGTACATCCATAGAAGGAAAAGTTAGTGCTTTAGATTTATTGTCTAACATTAATCCATCACATCTTACATTTGACTTAGAATTAATAGCTCCTTTTTTTATGTTAACTAATCCACGATAACTGGTTATTCCTCCATCCATACTTATTCCTTTACTTAATACTGAAGAGCTTGTATTTTCAGCAAGATGATAAACTTTACATCCTGTATCTTGATACTGACCATTTCCTGCATAAGCTACTCCTATATAATCTGTTTTAGAATTTTTTCCGACTAGAACACTGCATGGATAGAGCATAGTATATTTTGAGCCCATATTGCCATTTACCCATTCCATAATAGCATTTTCATGAACAATAGCCCTCTTAGTGTTTAAATTGTAAGTATTTTTAGACCAGTTTTCAATACTTGTATATCTTGCTCTTGCATTTTTTAAAACATGGATTTCAACACACCCTGCATGAAGAGAATTTTCTGTGTATTGTGGGGCAGAACAACCTTCAATATAATGTACTTCAGCGCCTTCATCTACTATAATTAGAGTATGTTCAAACTGGCCTCCTCTTTTAGCGTTCATTCTAAAATAAGCTTGTAATGGAACATCTACTTTAACATTTTTAGGAACATGAATAAAAGTTCCTCCACTCCAAACAGCTACGTGTAATGCTGTAAATTTATGCAAACTTATTGGAACGCAAGTTGTCATAAAATACTTTTTAACGAGTTCTGGATATTTCTGAACAGCTTCATCCATATCTAAAAAAACAACTCCTTTATCTTCTAAATCTTTTTTCAAGTTATGATAAACGACCTCACTCTCGAACTGAGCTCCTACGCCTCCTAAAGCACTTCTCTCGGCTTGTGGTATTCCAAGCCTTTCATAAGTATTCCTAATATCAGATGGAACATCGTCCCATGAACGAGAATTTCTCTTTGCATCTGGTCTCATATAATAAATTATTTTTGATAAATCTAAATCAGATAAATCAGGCCCCCATGTCGGAGTTGGTTTTTCATTAAAAACTCCTAATCCAATTAATCTTTTCTGCAACATCCATTCTGGTTCATTTTTGTCTTTAGAAATTTGTCTAACAAGTTTTTCGTTAATTCCTGGTTCTGCTTTAAAAATTAATTTTTCTGGAATATAGTGATCATAGTTTTCTCTATTTATGATAAGAGTCTCTTTTTGAGGAACCTCTTCTTGTATAATCTTTAGTTCTGACATCTTAACTATTGTTAAGTTTTAGAGGTATTTAAAGATTTCGTCGGAGGTTTTGGTAGTTTTTGTTGGGCATTAATTGGTCTTTTACTTGTCTGGTACTGATATATTTAAATATTTTAAAACACTGCTTTTCGTATGAAGATACGAAAAATGCTTGATAAAAGCATTTAAATGAAAGTTTTGTAATTAATCATACTTCTCAAAAAAAATATTTTCTTTTGGGATACCTTTTTCTGAAAGTAAATCTTTAACCGAATTAACCATTCCTTTCAACCCACAAATATAATAATGAGAATTTAAAAATAAATTCTTTTCAACAAGCTTTTGCACATAACCATTTTCTTCTTTTTCAGATCTGCTTAAGATCCTATGATAAAAAAAATTCTTAAATTTTTTTTCGAGCTCTTTAAACTCTGATTCATATAAAACCTCTTCTTCAGTTCTATAACCAGTTAATAAAGTAATTTTATTTTTAAATGAATTCTCCAGTAAATAGTTTATTATAGACCTAAAAGGACCTATTCCGGTTCCAGTTGAGATAAAGATAAGGTGTTTTGAAAAATCTTTTACTATAAAGTCCCCCATTGGCCCTAAAACTTCAATTTCATCTCCTTTTTTTAAGCCATCTATTAGTGGAGTGACAAGTCCATTTTGAACAATTTTAATACATAAATCCATTGATTTCCTTGATGGTTGAGAGGCAATTGAATAAGGCCTTTTTATTTCCCTGCCATCTTTATTTAAAATTAATGAGATAAATTGTCCTGGATAAAAATCAAATTCTTCTAGAACTGGAAAAGTTAAATGTTTTACACTAGAAGTTAAATTTATAACGTCTAAGATTTTTGACCTAAATCTCAATATTTTTTTTCTTTCCATTTTTTGTTTTGATAATTGTTATTTTTAAATTAATGGTTAAATCAGTTAAGCTTAGTAGAGTTGACCTAACCAACCCCTGATTATAATTTTTTATAAGTTTTTATTAATTTTATTATTTTACTAAAGATATATTTATTATTATAATTTTCAGGAAGACTTAAATAGTTAACCGCCTTTAATAATATATAAATTTATATGGAGAGAAATATGAAACTATTACCCCAAGAACTAGAAGTTTGGTATCTAATTCCTGCTTTGAGAAGAGAGTTAGCTAAAATTTTAATTTCTGATTTCGGGATGTCTCAAAAACAAGTTTCTCAAACTTTGGAAATTACAGAAAGCGCTGTTTCTCAATATTTAAAATCAAAAAGAGGGAGCGAGTTAAAATTTTCAAAAGAGGATATAGAGAAAATTAGAGAAAGTGCGTATAATTTAGTTGAAAATGGAAGCAGTAGTGTGAATGAAGAAATCTACAAACTATCTATAAAATTTAGGGCGAACAATGCTTTATGCAATTTCCATAAAAGAGGTGATAAAACTGTTCATAAAGATTGTGATTTGTGTTTAGATATTACCCATTCGGCATAAATTTACGACAATATTTTCTCAAGAACGCTTTCCGAAAAAGATGGTTCTTTTGGAATCTGGGGGATTAAATCGCAAAACCAAAATCCCGTGTGTTGGATAACTGGGGGAGGGAGCAAGCACAATCGTTTTTTACCTCTATTGCTTTGTAAACTTTTTCTCCTATGCTGAATCCTATTTTCTTTTTGAATAATGGCCCTTCATAACAAAGGGTGTGGAACTCGCCATTTTCTCCACATGGATCGACTTTTTCCGGCAATTGATTAACAAACTCACCATCTATTTCTCTACCAACCCATTCTTCGCCTAGATAATCGTTTGTACAACATGTAATAGTTTTATATCCTTTTGAAATAAAATTATTGATAAGCCATCTTGTATTTAATTTCCATATGAGAAAAATGCCACGCATTCCAATTTTTTCAAGATTTTTTTCGCGGTATACTCGTAAATCTTCTAGAAAAATATCTCCAAAGATTACATGCCTAATGCCTTCTGATTTAACTTTAAGTAAAACAGATCCCATTTGTCTTTCATATTCAGAATTGGTCCCTTCTATCACAGGCACTTTTAGTAATTCTATCCCTATCGATGCCGTTTGCATTTCCAGTAATTTTTCTCTTACACCATGCATTGAAATACGATTGTATTTGTCGTTAATGGTTGTAAGAAGATATTTTATATCATATAGTTGCTCTGATAACACCTTGTCCAAACAGTAAGCAGAATCCTTGCCTCCACTCCAGCAAAATACGGCTTTTTTGGGATTCATTTCAGGGTTTCTTTATTTAATTTTTCAAAAATTTTTCTATTAACAGTTTCTCACATCTTAATTGTCCAATCTTCAGTTTGTATTGTATATGCGGAAAGTTGTAACAATATTTAAGTATTTCTATCATTCATTCGGCATAATAACTTCAGAACAATAATCTTCTGTTATAAATTCTTTGTTTTTTTCAACTAATTCAAAGAATTTCGGAAAATTAATCCATGACTTCTTATTTAGAGATTTTTTTATTAAAAGAATAGCTCTTGAATGAGAATGTTTTCTTAAAAATTCATATTCAGGCAAATAATTAAGTAATTGGTTCATAAAAACGTTCATTTCTTCTAGAGTTGGCATGCTCTCTTGAGTATAAAACATTCTGCCTGCACCAACATGAACATAAGATTTAAGTTCAACAAAATTAGGACTGCCAAGTTTAATAAGTTCTGCATATTGTTCTGGGTTGCACATGTTCTCATTTTTTATCATAGTTAATCTTATACAAGTTCTATAAGTTCTTGTTTTTAATAATTCTAAACACTCTAACATTCTTTCCCAGAAATCATTAAATAAAGGATTATCGATTTTTTCCATTAACTCTTTATTTGGAGCGTCTATACTTAGATATAATTGAGTGACTTTGCCTATTTTTTTAATTTGTTTTGGATATTGAGAGTTGGTTACTAAAAATGTAGAAATTTTTCTTTTATGAAATGCTTTAAGAATTTCGTTTATTAGAGGATATGTTATGGGTTCGCCTGTTAATGATAGTGCTACATGTCTTACGTTTTCCATTTCAGAAATTCTTTTTTTATCTGCTTTTTCATAACCCATTCCTTTAAATCCCTGAAGTAATTTTAGGTGTTCGTCAATTGCATGATTAATTATATGTTCAGGGCTATCAACAGGACCGTACCAACTTTCAGAAACAGGTGCCTTCTGTCCTCTCCAACAAAATTTACATCTAGACGCACAAAACATAGAAGTTGTCATTTGCATGCATTGATGAGACCTTATCCCATAAAAAGCATATTTGTAACAACCCCCCTCTCCTCTTAACATGCCTCTAGTATATTCACAAATTTTAACTGCAGAATGGCTTCCAACTAAACGATAGCCTTGTTTTGTTAGAGATTTTTGTTGGCTTGATGTTAATTGAGATCCGGATGATGGTTGAAGAATTTTTGGTTGTAGAGTTTTTAGGTCTGGTTGCAGTATTTTTAATTCTGACTGTAAGGCTTTTAGTTCTGGTTCCATTTTTTTTATTTTTATGTTGTTTTAGTAAACGATTATCTTAAGCTAGGCTTTTCTACTTTATATTTATTATCATTACTTATTAAAAGACTTATAATAAATAATTAATACTCCAACTCTTCTAAAGCTTTAACGGGATCAAAAGCTTCTCTTAGGTTTATCATTGACTGTTTAATATTAACAATATCATCAGTTCCTATTCTAGGACAAGCAGTATTTACCCAGGCTTGTATAAAAGGATAGTTTTCTAGATTATTTATACTAATAGTATCATCTATAAATATGTATGACCTTTTTCCTTGTTTTTCAAGATGCTCTTTTAGTTTTTTTGCTGCTAAAAAATACTGTTGTCCCGGTTTTATTGTAACTAAAATTCCAATTTTTTCAGAATTTAAAAAAAGTTTTAAATTTCTTTTATATTTTTGTAGTTGTTTTTCTATGACTTTTTTATTAATTTCTTCTACTTTATTTTGGACTGGGTCAAAGATAACTACTGGCTTAAACTCTTTTTCCTTTATTTGAGATAATAAAAGAGCTTTTGGATGAAACAAACCATCTCCAACGTATAAAATTAAATTAGATTCCTGGATAACTGGATCTTTGAATGAATCGTGATAGATATCACAACCTAAAATCTGCGTTTTTTCATTAGTTCTTTTAGCTTTTGTCGTATTAACTTTAATTCCTAATTTTTCTATCTCTTTAATTAGATTATCTAAATTTAAAAATTGGACAGAGGCAAAAAGGGCAATTGATTTTGGCTTTTTTTCTTTCAAATATTTCTTAAGATTATCTATAAGTTCAATTTCTCCTTCCCATTTTGCATCTACTAAAAATAATTCTGGCATTTTTATTTTTGTAAAAGCTCTTTGACTTTTAATTTAATTTGATCTCTAATTTTAACATGAAAGTTATAATCTGTTCCTTTGGCATCTTCTATATCCCAATAAATAACTTTTGGATTTTTAGTGAGGTAGATAGGGCAATCTTCTTTTTTTGCAATCATTACTATTTTGTCTGACTGATTAACCATTTCTGGGTTTAATTGTTTTCTTTTATTGTTTATTATATCAATTCCTTCCTCATTCATTACTTCTAATACGTATTTTGCATTTTTATTTTCCCAAATAATTTCCCCATCGTGTTCATTAACATATGTTCCAGCGCTAATTGCATCAGAAGAATGACTATAGTTGTTATGATAAGCTTCTGCTATCTGGCTTCTTCCGATATTTGCTCTACATATATACAAAACTTTCCCTACCATATCTCCTTATTAAATCTATTGTGCCCCCACTGAATTATTAAGTCTATATTTAATAAATTTAAATTTAAGGGGATGTCGCAGGCACCAAAACAACTTCCTAACAATATAAATGCTTTTGCATCCGTGTTTTCTTCAATAAAATCAACGACTTCATTTGATTTGTGTTTTAAACCATCTGGTAGTTGGATTAGAACCTGCTTTGCATTGCTGGCTTTAATTTTATCAATAACTTCATTTAATTCTAGGTTGAACATGATATAATTCCTATATGATGGTTTTTAAGAGTTTCTGAATTAAATGTTTAAGAAAAAGTTGGTTTATTAAATAATTCTTTATGAACACAATACTCAAATTAAAGAAGTAAAAAAGAATTTAAAAAGATTATTATATTAAAATGAGAAGTAAAATATTAAATTACCCAAAACTCTTTCCACAACCACAACCATGTTCGGCATTTGGATTATTAAACTTAAACCCTGATTCATTTAAAGTATCTATGTATTCTATCTCCATCCCATGAAGCATATCAGTACTTTTTTTATCTACAGCTATATTAATCCCATCTTGTTTAAAATTTAAATCATCTTTTGAGGGCTGGTCTTTAAATTGTAAATCATATAAATAGCCAGAACATCCTCCTGGAATAACAGAAACTCTTAAAGTTACGTTTTTCTTTCCTCTTTTTTTTATAACTTCTTTTACTTTCTTTATAGCCTGTTCTGTTAGTTTTAAACTGAATATCTCTGCAGTTATCTCTTGATCGACTTCAGTTTTTGACTCTGGTTCTAATTCCTCATTTATAACTTTATTTAAATCACTAATTAATTTATCTAATTGCTGTTCTGAAAAACCGTGTCCCAAAACTCCCTGTCCAAGAGTCTCAAAACTTGAAGCTCCGCATCCAACACAATGAATTCCGAAATCTAGCAACATCTCTGTTAAAATTCTAGACTTGCCAGGATTTATTGTAAGTATCTCTGAGATTAAAATATCTCTTGTTATTCTTTGGATTTGTTTTTGTGCCATTTTATTAATCTTTTAAGTCTTTTGTGTTTAAAAGTTTTATTATTGTCTAGTAATTGTTATTATTAATTATATAATAACTAAATCATTCTTATAGTTATCTATTAATAAATATGAAGTTTAGTAGTTGAGTAAACCTATTTTTTTGCTTGGTTAAAAAAATCTTCGGCTTTTTTCCAGTTTATTATATTGAAAAAGGCTTCTATATACTCGTTTCTTCTGTTTTGGTATTTCAGATAATATGCATGTTCCCAGACATCTAAACCAAGAATTGGAACTTTGTTTTCCATTAGAGGAGAATCTTGATTTGCAGTATTGTAAATTTCTAGTTTTCCGTTATTTACTATAAGCCATGCCCAACCACTTCCGAACCTGTTCATTGCAACATCACTAAATTTTTTCTTGAAATCTTCAAAACTTCCGAATTCTTTTTCTATTGCTTTTGCAACTTTTCCTTCAAATTTAACATTCTTTTTCAATAATTCCCAAAACAAAGAATGATTAAAATGCCCTCCTCCATGATTCTTAACGGCGGTTCTTATTTCTTCAGGAAGAGAATTAATATTTTTTAATAACTCTTCTACTTTCTTTTTTTGTAATTCCGGGTGTTTTTCTAAAGCAGCATTTAATTTGTCAACATAAGTTTTATGGTGTTTATCATGATGAATTTCCATGGTTTTTGTATCTATATAAGGTTCTAGTGCATTAAAAGAATACGGTAAAGGTAGTAGGGTAAACATTTTTTATTTTTAAAAATTTAGATGTATTAACATAGCAAATGGCTGGTATATAAATTTTTAGGTTGTTTTAAAAGGGCGATAGAAAAAAATTTAAAAACGCTCCTGGCAGGAATTGAACCTGCGACCCCGTCATTAGGAGTGACGTGCTCTATCCAACTGAGCTACAGGAGCTTAATTAAGTTTTTAAAATCTATTTAGTTTAAAAAAGCTGTGTGTTTAGCAAGAGTGGAATGTTCTAGCTCTAAAAATTAAAATTAAGGATTAAAAATAACAAAAATGATAGTAAAGATTTTAGGAATTTTAGATATTATAACCTCTATTTTATTTTGGATTTTTACTATATTTAGTGTGAAATCGTTAGAAAGCGCAGTTTTATTATTAGGATTGTTTTTGTTAGTAAAGGGTGTTGTTTTTTTTAGTAATTTAAGCTTGGCTAGTTTATTGGATATAGCGAGCTCGATTTTTATAATATATGCAAATTCAAATGAAATCCATATTATCTTTGTTATAGCAGTAAGCTTATTTCTATTACAGAAGGGGATTCTTAGTTTGTTTGGATAATTAAGTATCTTTAGTCAGAAGTTAAATGGGTTTTATTGTAATTTTTTGGCAATATCACTAACTTTTTGCGTATGCCTCGGACTAAAGTCCGAGGTTTGTTCTAAAGACTTCAACTCGTTAGAGTTGAACGTATCAGAGAACTTTGTTCTCTGAGTTGGGGAGACAGAAAACAAATGACTGTAATTACTCCGGTTTAAAAACTGGAGTTTGTTTTCTGTATCAAATTTATTGTCTGAACGACTATGGGAATTTTCTGAATAATTCTCCTCGAATCTTTTTCGGAACATTTATGCGGAGAAGAGGATTCGAACCTCTGTAGGCACTAAGCCAAGGCGTCTTGAGCGCCTTCCGTTTGACCACTCCGGCATCTCCGCAAAATATACTTTGAAAAAAATCTGTATATAAAAAATTATTGTTTTTAGAGAGGATGTCAGATGAATTTCTGTAGCTATCCAAAAACTATTTAATAGTCTTACTTAATTCTTTTAAATTATCATCTAAAGCCTCTATTGCCCCTAGAAAAATATCTTTAACTCCTATCTGTCCCCATGATTCAATATTAAACTCAAGCTCTTTTGCTTCTTTAAGATTTTTAATTTTCTTTATCTGCTCCTCAGACAAACGCCTATTTTTTATCTCTTCTTCATTATAATTGATTTTATCATCAACATGAACAAAATCAAGTATATCATAGTCTATGTTATGTCTATAAAAAATTAATCCAGGAGAATATTTTACATGATCTATTCCTTTTCCTAATCTAGCTTCACAAACAATCTCAATTTCTTGATCATTGTCTAACAAAACTATTGGAAAATTTGGCTCTGTCCCTATGCTGGGTTTTATGTCTTTAGAATAGACTAATTTAGGGCCAGTTTCTTTTAGCTTAAATTTTATTTCTTTGCTTGATTTTTCCGTCTTAATAGGAATTAGTCCTAATCTATTAGCGAGAATTTCATCATATAAAGCAGAATCATTTTTAATAATTTCAACCTCATCAATCGCCATTATAGGAATTTCTAACGCACTTCTCCTTATAGCATTAGCCAAGCTAACATCTATATCTGTAACAAAACTTAATTTTTGTTTTTCTTTATCAAAATTTGTGATTTTTATCATGTTAATATTTGTAAAGGCCTGTTTTTAAAATTAACCTATCTTTCTATCAATCTATCTAGTCTTAACTCATATCTTAAAATTCCTTGACAAATTCCTAGCGCATAGGCATTTAAATGATTCGTTACCACTTCTTCTGTTAAATGATCATTATTTATTAATTCATATATTTTCCGCACATCCTTCATTATATCTTGATACGCTTTATTTTTAGGATCTATTTTGAAATTTTCTACAAATTTAACAAATATCTCATGAAAATCTTCAAATTCCATCTTATTGATTACTTTTTTTAATTTTTAAGCTATTTAAATATTTCTTTTCAAGATAAAATCAAACACGACGCCCACGACGACCATACGGTTTTTTAGGTCCGCCCCTTGGCATTCTTGTTACATCTAAAATACCTAATATTTTAAATCTAGCTCTTGACAAAGACTTAATGGCGGCATATGCCCCAGGGCCGGGATTACTTTGTCCTGTTTCAGATCTTATTTTAACATAAAAGGCATTAATCCCATGGTCTTTAGCTTCCTCTGCAATTTTTTGAGAAACAAACATAGCAATAGTTGGATTAGCTTTTAATCTGTCTTGTTTAGTCATTTGACCTCCAGAAAACTTAGCGATACTTTTTCCAGATAAATCAGTCAGGTTCATTATAGTGTTATTGAAAGTAGTATAAATATTTAAAATTCCAACCCTTTCTTTTTTTTCCTTGATTTTTTCTTCTTCAATTTCTTTATATTCTTCTTTATCCTCGGTTCTTCCTTCTTTTATTTGTTTTTCTTCAGATTTTTTTGTCATACTAATTTTTTATTGTTAATTTATTATTAGTTTTAACTAATAAGTTTGGTTTAAGTTTTATACATTATTTATTTTCATTTATATTCTTTACTTCATTTACGCCATCTACTTTGTTCTCGTCCAAAACCAGCTCAATTATATCTATTTTTTTCTCAGGAATTTTTAAAGTTAAGTTTAGTTTAATTAAAGGCTCTTCTTCTAAAGTTACTTGATAAGAAGGAATATTTACAATTCTATCTCCTACTGAAACATGTTTATGAACAATCAACTGTCTTGCCTGTTTTGCGGTATTAGCCAAATTTTTTTTGAATAAAATTGTTTGTAGTCTTCTTTTTAACCAGTCCTCTTTACTCAATGAAAGAGCATCTGAAATATTATTGACCTGAAAACCTTTTTTCTTAAGTTTTTCTATGAAATGTTTTTTTTCTTCTTCATCGGTTGTAATTAATTTCTTAGCTAGTCTCCTAATTCTTACTATAGCGCCATCTGCTTTCCAAATTTCCCTTTTATTTTTTAGTCCATACTTCTGTTTAAGAACATTTTCATCATCAATTCTCACTTTATCATAAAGTTTTCTTGGTTTTGAATATTTTTTTCTTTTGCGTTTTGGCATTTTTTATTTTTATGGTCTTTTATTAATTTTTTTAAGTTTTAGTAATTCATAAACCTTGCACATTGTTAAGTTTAACTTTTCTTGATTTTTGTTATAATTTAGATTTTTTGGTTATTTATTTTTGGATTATATTTCTTTTTACTCCTCTAATTGATTTTTTCTTGCCTTTACTTCTAAAATGGCTTCTAGTTCTCTGTCCTCTTGTAGGCTGTCCTAAAGCATGCCTTAGTCCTCTATACGATCTTATCTTTTTTAATCTTCGGACATCAAATTCTCTAGTCATTTCAAGATTGGTTGTTAATAAATGCAAGTCTTTTCCTGTCTCAAAATCTTTTCTTCTGTTAACCAAAAAACTTGGAAGTTTTGGATTTTTTAAGAATTCCGTTAATCTGCCAATTTCATTTTCATTTAATTCAAAAAATTGTTTATTTGGATCTAAGCCCAGTATTTTACAAACGGCATTAGAAATAGTCCATGATATTCCTTTTATATAAGTAAGCCCAACAAGAAGTTTTTTATTTCCAGGAATATCTGTTTGCATAATTCTAACTATTGAAGCGATTTCTTTCTTTTGTTCTGTTCCTATTCTTTGTATTGCCATATCTTTTCTTAAATCATTAGATTTTAAATTTTATTAATTGAAATATAATATAAAAGGGCAACTTCTATACCTTTTACTCAAACTTTGAAGCTAGTTTAGTGACCTTTTTATTTACAGTAGCAATTTATTGAACCTATAATATTTAATTTTCAATAAATAAATAATATTTTTCCTTCCTAATTATCTCATCTAAAAGTCTTCTTTCAATAGCTTTTTTAGGGTCAGGTAGACCAGATATTCTTTTTTTCAAATCCTCTAAAGACTCAAAGGGCTTTTTGTTTCTTTCATTAATTATTGCTTCAGTGTGTTTTTTGCCAAATCCAGGAAGTAATTCTAATTGATGTAATCTAGTATTTATTGGACCCGCAACGTTGAAAAATTCGATAAATTTTTTCTCATCCTTAAGAATATATTTTTCAATAAATGTTTGTAATTGTTGTCTAGAAGTTTCTGTCAATTTATCTTCCAGAAGTTTTCCTTGAATATAATATATTTTGTCTCTTTTACCATCACCTATATAAACGCCTTCTCCAACATCTAATCTTACGCCTCTTCTAGGAACTAATTGAAGTAAAGTAAATTTCCTTGTCCCTATAGCTTGAGCTATAGGCAACTTTTTCTTTTCTAAAGGATAACCATAAGGTAAATAATCTAGGATTATTGCTTGTTCTTCTTTTTCCATTTTTCTTATCTCGAGTTTTTAACAATTTCAAGTATTTTATTAATCTCATCTTCATTTAAACTAACATCTGTAAAAATTTTATTAAGATCAGAGGCGTCTTCTGGAGGTAGGTCAATTATTTTAACTATATGTTCTCTTTTAATTTTTATAGAGTCTAATTTTTCCAAACCATCCTTAATTTTTTTTGCTTTGGCCGATGTTGTATTAAGGAATTTTTTTAAAAATACTTCAACGGCTTGTTTTTTCTCATTATCCTGAATATCTTTGATAATGTATTCGACGTCATTCATACTTATAGGGGTTCTATCTATTATCATTTTGTATTTAATTTTTTAGATTAACTAATTAATTTTAATATTAATAACCGATTATAAACCTATTGTAAATGCACAATCTATTTTATCAGCATTCAGTTTTAAACACGCATTTAGCATCATAACATCAATTTATCATTATTTATTCATTTTAACTTTTTTAAATGAACGGGATGGATTACATATGTTTTTTCTTTATTCAAGTCATTTATTTTAATAACATAATTACTGCCTCTTTTCTTTTCTATAAACCCAGACCTTCCCTGCAGTCTTTTAGGAAATTTAGGTCTTAAACTCAATTCCATTTTAATAGCAACTCGCTCTCCTTTATCAAATTTTTGAAAGTAATTACTAAGTCTAATCTTTCCTTTCTCTCTAACCGCCTTTCTTTTAATCATTTTAAATTTTTTTGTGTAAGGGTTGTTTCTTACTTTTTTTATAATGGTTTACAAAACTCCTAGAATTAAGGTATTTTTAAACTTTTCTTATTAATTCAATATGATGAGCATTATAGTATATTTATATTTGAAATGGAATCTAACCATAAATAATCCGTAGCCAATAAATCAAGAAAAAACTATGTTTTTATGATATCTCTTATGCTATTTTGATTTAAAACTAACCAGAAATCATTATGAATCAAAGTCAACCTAGTTGATTTAGGTCTCCTCTTCTTCCAGCTTCTCTCATATTATTTACAATAGTATTAAACATTTTCTCTCCAAAAACACCTCTACCACACCTCTCACAAAAATCTATAACATCCTCACTTATGTCACTCTTGCAATAAATACACTTTTTCATTATATTTCTCTTCTTTTTCAAGATTTAATGAGATAATCTAAATAAGAATGTTTATAAATTTTTCCATTGAATCATTCATTTAGTTTCATTTATTTAAAATCATTAATTATATTTTTTCTTTTTGAGGTTTTCCAGATTCTATAAAGAATGAAAGCTAAGATTAAAGTTATAACTGACAAAAAAGTTTCTATATAATAATTTTCTTCTATTAGACCCAATTCTTTTGCTTTTTCTTTTCTATAACTTAAAGAAATTCCTCTAAAAATCATTGGAAGCATAACATTTTCTAAAGCTGTTAAGGTTGGAATCAGATTAAATGTCTGAAAAACAAATCCGATTTTTCTGCTCCTCAACAAAGCTAGCTCAGATTCGCTTAATATTTCTATATTAATGCCATCTAGATAAATCTCGCCTTTAGTTGCTAAGTCTAAGGCTCCTATTAGATTCATCATTGTACTTTTGCCGCTTCCTGAGGGGCCGACTATAGCAATAAATTCTCCCTTGTTAATAGTTATGTTTATTTCATCAACAGCTTTAATTATTTCTCCACCTAAATAATAATGTTTAGAGACATCTTTCAACTTAATTATTTCTTTTGCTTTTGTATTTGCACTTTTAATTGTTTTCATAATAATTATCAGAACTATTTTATTTTATTACAAAACGAT
>ERZ1292623.872-Hain-H51-01um-R1-872-length-30728-cov-5_pt1 | contig 27167 bp, 33 predicted proteins | sample MGYA00564398_ERZ1292623 | MGnify/ENA primary metagenome ERZ1292623 (study PRJEB36523, sample SAMEA6512633) | groundwater metagenome | collected 2019-01-07 | study: AquaDiva: Metagenomics assemblies of 32 groundwater samples | reverse complement strand
CCCCCCCCCCGCCCTGGGTATGGCGCTCGGCGGCCCGCTCGGCGCGGCGCTGGGTGGCGCGCTTGGAGAGTTCGTCGGCAAGCGCCTCGGCGCATCCATTCACGCCCTGTTCAAGCCTGGTGAGTCGGCGCTCGACAAGTCACGCAGGGAGTTGCGTGAGGCCATGGACGATGCCGCGTCAGCGGCGAAACGCCAGGGGAGTGTGATCTCGGTTCTCACTGATCGCATAGAGCTCGCCGATGCCAAGCGGGCGGCGATGACGTCCCGGCTGAACTCCCTGGACGAGCGCTCCAGGAAGACCAAGGGCTCCCTAAACGATCTCTCGGCGAGGGAGCGCTCGGACCTCCAGGTCAGGATCATCGAGCTACAGAAGATGGGGATGAGCTCCCGTGAGCTCGACCAGCTCTTCTCCCAGTCGTTCACTCCCAATGTGAGAGTGACAGACCGTCAGCTGCGGAGCGTGGCCACCGCCTCCGCGAACTATGAGGCGGCGCTCGTCAAGCTGAGGGATGAGACAGAGAAGCGATTCTCCCAGGAGAAGCTGGCGCTCGAATCTTCCGGCCTAGCGGTGGGGAAGCGCTCCCTTGATCTGCGGGCGAAGGAGCAGGAGGTTACGCTCGAACGTGAGCGCAAGCGCCTCAAGGACCTGCAGTCCGGACAGATCACCGAGGACTTCACACGCGACGGGAAGGCCAAGGACCAGAAGGGTGAGCTCGCAGAGTTCCTCAGCAAGGGCCAGCGCGCCTGGCGCTTCGACCTGAACAAGAAGGAGCGTGACTGGCTCATCAAGGAATTCTCGCTCCAGAAGCAGCGCAACAAGGTCAAGGACGCGGAGATCAGCCTCAACGAGCTGCGTGAGAAGGCCACGACACAGGGGATGGAGCTGGACAAGCGCATGTTCCTCCTGCAGTCCAGGCACCTCATCCAGCAGGACACCCGGTTCCTCGAGTTCCAGCGGATGGCGCACGCCGGCGGGATGAAGGACGAGAACGCCATCTTCGCCCAGTTCATGGCGAAGAACCAGGGCGAGTTCAAGAGCCTGTACGGGGACGACTTCGCGAGCCTCATCAGCTCTCGTCCCATGGCGGCGGGCGGTGTCGTGAGGGGTCCCACGAGGGCCCTCATCGGTGAGAATGGCCCAGAGGCAGTCGTACCGCTCAGGGCGATCGCCAGGGGGAGGCTCGGACGGGCGCTCGGCCTCCGAGGCGGCGGCCCCGCCAACATGGCGACCGGATCGTCCGGTGGTCGCCGGGAGATGCAGGTCGTCACGAGCCAGGTCATCATCGACGGCCGGCAGGTCGGCCGCGCCATCACCTCCGTCGCGCTATCTAGTCCGGAGGCATGATGAGCGACTTCAAGCAGCCGCCCAGCCACAACCCCGACCTCGTGGTCGGTGACACGGTGGACGAGGTGAAGGTGGAGTTCCAGCCGGACCCCATGGGGGTCCAGGAGCACACCAGCGACTTCATGCAGCCCTCGAGCCACAACCCGGGGCTGGTCATAGGGGACTCCATCCAGGAGGTGCAGAGCTCATTCAGTGAGCCCACGCACCACCAGCCGAGCCTGGTGGTCGGTGACGTGACGTCGGAGGTGTCGGACGTCGCCGTGCAGCCGGCCGGTCCGCCCTGGGATCCGAGTGACGTCCCCCTCCCTCCCCCACACGTGCCGGGAGGCATCGTGGGTGACGACCTGTCGGAGGTGTCGCAGCCGTCCGGGCTCGGAACGCCGACCGCCCCCTTCGAGGCGACGGACGTCCCGCTCCCCTCCCCACACGTTCCAGACCAGTCCGTGGATGACGTCGATGTCGTCCTCCCGCCGCCGGTGGTCCGCCCGCCCCCTCCTCCCGAGGCGCAACAGCAGGCGGACGCCATCCGCCACGTCCCGAGGAGCGTGGAGGAGATCATGAGGGACCTGAGGGAGCGCGACGAGCAGCTCGAGGGCTGGCTCCGGCGGCTCGACGAGAGCGCGTTCTATCACTCCGTCGGGGGTCCCGCCGATGGCCCGGGCAGTCGTGCCCTTGACCCGACCGTCACGGGCAAGGTCCTGGCGAACTTCATCACGAACGTCGGTCCCACGGGCGTGCCGGCGTTCGTCGCCATACAGACGGCCCTCCACAGGATGAACGCGAAGTACGGGAAGATCTTCAACCCGCTGTATGTCGCGGCGCTGATCGGCCCATCCAGCATCAACAAGATAGCGATGGACGTGGACGAGAGCATCCACACCCGCACCACCTCCATCGAGGATGACCTCATGAGGGAGCAGGTCCACGCCGGGGGCGGGGAGTTCTCGAAGATCGAGGGCGACAACACCTTCGGTCCGAGCTCACCGTACGTCGAGGGCAGCGCGATGAACCACGGGGCGGTCGTGGACCTAGCCCTCGGCGGGATCTCGGACCCGCAGGCCGCAGCGCAGATCCAGGCCGTGTCACACAACGTCGACTACCCCGGTGGCCTCCGCAGACGACAGATAGACATGGCCAAGATGTTCGACGGCAGGACGGGCAGGCTGCTGCCGCGTTTCGCCGCGGGGTCGACCTCGAGGAAGGTCTCGACGGAGTCCGACCCGCTGGTCGCCTCCGCCTTCAACTGGCGTGACTCCAAGGGCGTGATACCCGCCGCGATGAACGTCGACGACGAGATCTACGGCTTCGTCGACGAGGAGATAGACGACGACCTCGCCTACGTCCCGTTCATGCTCCAGGACCTGCGGCCGGGGCCGGATGGCACCGTGCGTAGGATCTACTTCCGTGCCCTGAACATCCAAACCGGGGAGAGCCTCGCCCCGGCGTGGAACGAGGAGGAGGCGTTCGGTCGCGTGGATCCCGTGATGGGGTACCGGTCGACCGGGCGCACGATCAACGTGTCGTTCGTCGTGCACGCCTTCTCCCCGGAGGACCTGCGGGTCATCTACATGAAGAGGCACTGGCTGTCCTCCCTTACATACCCATCGATCGCGGACGATCTCACCCTGACCTCCGGCCCGGTCTGCCGGCTCAGGGTGGGGGACCTCTACAACAACTCCCGCGGCGGGCTGCCGGGCGTGATCAAGTCGCTAGACTACGACGATAGCGAGCAGGTCTGGGAGCTGAAGCGTGGCTACAAGGTCCCACACGGGTTCGGCGTGTCGTTGACGTTCCAGGTACTGCATGAGGGAACCCCGGGCGTGAACAACGGACACTTCACGAGCGTCCGGGCGTCCATCCCGGAGAGGTCGCAGAGCGACCCGTCACGCTTCGAGCCCATCACGACGGAGACGGACGACACGCTGTTCTCGGCGATCTCCCCCTCCCGTAAGAGGAGGATCTGATGGCGCGCTCCCGGTACGCCAGCACACGCGTCATCGACGGACGGCACTACGGCACGTGGAGGAACCCCGTGGCGGAGCGCCTCGACGGCGACATCCTCGAGGGGGTGCGGACGTTCGACTACACGTTCTCCGTGGGGGACAGGCTCGACATCCTCGCGGCGCGCTTCCTGGGTGACGACCGGTACTACTGGGTCATCGCGCTAGTCAACAACATCATCTGGCCCCTCGGCGTGACGCCCGGGACGGTGCTGAAGATCCCGAAGAACGTCACCGACATCCTGAACAAGCTGCAGAGGTGACCGGTGGCGTTTCGTAGGGGAGACTACAGGCCTTTCGTCAGAGCGTCTGTGGCGGCGTTCGAGCAGCTGCAGACGGCGACTGGGCCGGAGATAGCCGCCGCGGTCCCATTCATCGACATCCGACAGGTGGACCAGTTCACGGGAGAGGTCATCGGCGAGAACATCATGAAGGAGGTGCTGTCGCCGGCGGCCCTCCCGGCCCAATCGACGGCCCTCTTCAGGGAGCGCCCGCTGGTGTCCATGAACTCCCTCGATGTGAAGACGGAGCAGCAGTACGGCTACGCGTACAACACCATCATCTCCATGGAGTTCACCGTCCACCGCCCCAACGTGGTGTTCTCCACGGAGGAGTACAGCGCGTGGCGAGAGCTGCTCGTCGAGGGCAACTGCTTCGAGCTCAGCTACGGCTGGGCCCCCAACCCCGGAGGGATACAGAACGACCTGCTGAACGGGGTGGGATACTACGATCCGGAGATCGGGCTGCTGGTGCAGAGCAGGACGAACCTGCTCATCGCCATCGTGCGATACACCACCACGATGGACCAGTCGGGCGTCGCCCGCTTCACCCTCGAGGCCCGGACGATGGGTAACATCGGGCTCCGCCAGGTGTCCCTCATGCAGGAGCTCGTGGAGGAGTTCGTCGACTCTGACTCGAGGGATCCCTCCCAGCTCACCCAGGCCATAGCGTCGAGCCCGCTCACCGCCCTCCGCCGGGCTCTGACGTCCATGACCGACGGGCTCGATGGGAGGATAATCGCGGCCATGCAGGACCGCCTGCGGGCGCTCGACGAGAACAAGGGGTTCGTCCGCAACAAGCGTCGCTTCATACTGATGGGCGACGTGCTGGACTCCTTCGTGGCGCCGATCGTGGAGCGTATGTGCTCACGGCTCGGGTACCTGCGGGCCGACCTCTTCCTCGGAAACTTCAACAAGCGGGCCGGGAGCACGTCCGAGGACTTCGGCGCCGTGGAGCTCGGGGGCCGGTCGATCGCCGAGTTCCCCGTCCCGGTGCGCCTGCTCAGGGACTCGCTCTCAAACATCCGACTGAAGGGCCGGCTCATGCGGGTCGAGTCCCTGATAGAGGTCCTCATCTCCCTCACAAAGGGGCAGGCCAAGTGGTCCTCGACGACCCGATTCGTCCCCGCCCTCTTCCCGATAGCCAGTGACGTGTCTGTCGAGGGAGGTACGGTATTCCGCTACGCCATCGCCGACTCATTCGATGGCTCCGACGTGTTCGATGACCCGGACTCCGCCATCCCCTCCGACTCCATAACGAAGGAGGAGGTCTTCAGGAAGCTCGCCTCCCGGGGCGTGCCGGTGATCGAGATGGGACGTGTCGACTCGGTCGTGAAGAGCCTGAACTTCGACATCAACCCGGAGCCCCTGCAGCGCAGCATATTCGCCGAGAGACAGCTGAAGAGCAGGAAAGATCAGATACAGATGGTTGAGCAGCCGGACCCCCACGGCCTCGCCGGCCGCGCCGACAGCAAGACCGTCATCCCGCTGGGGACGCTGCAGGGATCCATCGCCATGATAGGCAACTTCGCATTCCAACTGTTCTCATACGTGTGGATCGAGTTCTTCGGGGCGTACCCTATCACAGGGGTGTATAATATCAGAGAAAGATCTGATCGGGTGGAGGCGGGGAACTTCACCACCACCCTCTCCCTCATCAGTGAGGGGATAGATCCGTTCAACACCAGGCGCAGGCTCTCCTCTACTGAGCTACAGGAGGAGAGAAGGATAGCCGACGAACGCCTCAGGAAAGTGAAGAATACCAAGAAGCGTCAGTGATGGTACAATCACAATCCAAGGATATTAGATGGTTGATTGTACCGTTAGCGGGGAGCTCCCACCGAGCGACCTGCCCGACCTACGGCTCCTGCTCCGCATCAAGGGACAAGGCGCACTAGGCCAGATCTCCGAGCTCCTGCCAGATGGCGCAAGGGCGGAGTACGAGAGGCTCTCCACGCCCTTCAGGGTCGCGATCAGGACCCTCGATTCGTGTGGGATAGAGTGGCGCGGACGTGACCCCAGGTCTGTCATGCCCAGCTCATACGTACTAGATCTTAGGGCGGCCCTGGCGCTCGCACACGAGGCGACGGCCCCCTTGCACGTGATCGATGGGACCCAGGAGCTCGCCGATGTAGCCCGCCTGTTCGAGCGGGCGGAGTGGGAGGGGGTCAGCATCGACATGGGCATCGGCGCCGTGCCGGAGAGGTTCCTGCTCGACGGCCGGCTCCATCCCCAGATAGACGTCATCCCGAGGGAGCTGACCGGTCGGATGGGGACCCGGGGCGGTTTCAACGTGATGGCGTGGAAGCACTCCACGCGGGGTGCGCTGCACCCAGACCCAGGCAAGTCCATCTACTCGATCGACTTCAACGCGATGGACCTCCACAGCCTGACCACCCTAGACGAGGTGGGCATGCTCAGGTCCATGGTCTCACAGGACGATGACGCGTACACGTCACTCTCCCGGAGCGTCTTCGGCGCCACCGGCGAGCAGCTGCGCGGCGTGCTGAAGGGATCGTTCCTCCCGTTCGCATACGGGGCGGGCATACAGACCGTCGCGGACTCGCTGGGCATATCCGCGGACTCCGCGATGAAGCTCTGGGACAGGTACAGGCCGTGGCTGAAGCAGTTCATCGTCGGCCCGGACCTCGCCCGCCTCGTCCAGGAGACGAGCTCGACCGTGTTCAGGGCCGCGCTCGCCGCCGCGGGCAGGTCATCGATCTGTGACCTCTCCGCACGCGCGCTGTTCCCTGTCCACGATGAGCTCGTGATGGAGAGCGACTCGGATAGCTCAGCCCTTTACGTGAAGAGCCTGATGGAGCGAACGACCGAGTCCCTGACAGGGGTCAGGTACCGGACGGTCGTGAAACGCGGAAATGACTACGGACACATGGAGAAGCTGTGCTAAAACCAGACTGGGAGATGATAGAGCGCAACAAGGGGATCGTCGAGTCACTCGTGGCGAAGATGGAGGACGACTCCCGCCGGACGGCCTTCCAGCGACTGCTCGAGGGCCCGCTGGGGACCACCTTCTTCACGGCGCCGGCCTCCAGCAGGGAGGCGTTCCACTCGTGCTTCCCCGGGGGACTGGCGAAACACACGATCGGGGTGATCGCCCGCCTCAAGGTGCTCGCCGACACCCTCCATCCGAACAGGTGGGGCAGGGACACCCTCATCACCGTCGGCCTCTGTCACGACCTGGGGAAGGCCGGCGACGGCCTCCACGACATGTACCTGCCGACCGACCAGGACTGGAAGTCCAGGAGGGGCGAGCACTACGACCTGAACAAGGCCATCCAGTACATGTCCGTGCCGCAGAGGGCCCTCTACGTGCTCCAGTCCGGGGGCATCTCCCTCACGCAGGAGGAGTACCTGGCCATCCTGCTCAGCGACGGCCAGTACGTGGCTGAGAATAAGCCCTATGCCATGAGGGAGCCGGACCTGGCGGTCCTGCTGCACTTCGCCGACCTCCACACCACCCGTGAGGAGAATCCGGGCTGATTTCAATTCTTGAAAGGCGACGCACGCGGCAGCCCCGTATGCCTGGGATATAACTAGTCTATGGGCAAGTCCGGACCGTACATGAGTATCACCGAGTCCCCGGATGGACGCCGGACCGTGAGGGTGTCGCGGGCGTTCGTCGAGGAGCTGCTCCGTGAGGTCCTCGACGAGGAGGACCGGGAGACCCCGGACGTGGTCGCCGGCTCGGACGAGACCCCCAAGGGGAAGGGCAAGGACGTCCCGGCCCCCGACGAGACGCCCGACGACTCCCAGGAGGTCCCGGACGAGCAGGACCCGGCCGACGACGAGATCGAGGCGGACGCCGAGGGGGAGCCCGAGCCGAGGGGCGACAAGCTCGCCGACGAGCTCATCGGGAAGACCGTGCAGAGCGTCACCATGGAGCCGAAGTCCAAGATCCTGCCGGGCGCGCAGGAGATCGTCCTCACGTTCAACGAGATCACGGACCCGCTGCGGATACTGGTCGGGAAGACGGGGCAGGTGAGGTTCTTCTTCAGGAACTCCCTCCACAATCTGATCTGAGGAGTATCGACAGTGAAGGCATGGTTCATCGAAAACTGGGACAAGATACTCACCTCGCTGCTGACCGTCCTCGGCGCCGGGTACGCCGCGTGGCGTAGGTTCAGCGGACGCATCTCGAAACTGGAGGCCGATGTGGAGGCACTGAAGGTCCAGTGGGCGATGGCGAAGGCGAAGCAGGTGGAGTTCGAGAACACCGTCATGGCCAGCCTCGAGAAGATCGAGGAGAAGCTCGGCGGCATCATGGAGCTGAAGGTGTTCGTCGAGAGGAATGACGTGGTGCTGTCGGAGCTTCGCGACGATGTCCGTGAGGTCCGCAACGACGTCAAGACCCTCATGAGGGGGTGACGTGGCGGACAAGACCCGTCCCGCGGGCGCCATCTGGGGTAAGAGGCCCCCGACGAAGTCGCCGGAGCAGATAGAGCTGCCTAAGCCGCATCGCCGTCGGATCGCCCGTGATGAGAGGATGACCTCCGCGAAGGAGGCGGTCGGGGCGAACATCGCCGCCCTGCGGAAGAACGGGTTGGTCCCCAAACGTGCGCTTGGGACCGGGAGCTACGGCATGGCCCTCGAGCTCCAGGACGGTCGCGTCATGAAGGTCACCTCCGATAGGCAGGAGGCACAGGCCTCACACAAGATAGAGGGGAGGAGGGGCGTGCACGTGGTGAACGTCGTGCGGACCTTCCGCTTCCCCAACTCCGACGTGTACGGGATCGTGCAGGAGAAGCTCACCCCGCTGGAGCCGGATGAGAAGGCCCTCCTCGATCACGCCCTCAGGGTGGTGGACCACTTCATGGGGGGCGAGCACTACGACCACGCCTTCGGACACGGTTGGGCACAATTCCAGCAGCTGGCCAGCGAGTGGGGCGATGACCGGTACTCCGGGAGGACCGTGCGGAAGGCGCTGTCGGTGATGCAGCGCTTCTCGCTCGACAAGATGATGGACGAGGTCCAGTCGCGCGGCATACAGTTCTACGACTACCACACCGGGAACATCATGAAGCGCGGCGATCGCTACGTGATCACGGACCTCGGCCAGTCGACCGTGCACGGGGGGCTTGATCCGCTCGCGATAGAGCAGCGGAACACGAATGACAAGGCGAAGCAGATCAAGCCCGGCGACACCGAGGCGTTCACGGACGAGCTGGTCAACAACAAGGACCTGCTGATCAAGAACAACATCAGGCCCATCAAGTTCCTGAACCACGGCTCCCGCGGAGAGGCGTACCTCTGCGCCAGCGGCGAGGTGCTGAAGGTGACCATGGACCGCAGCGAGGCGGTCGCCAGCATGAAGGCGGTCGGGAAGAACCTACAGTCCGTCGTCCACATCAAGAAGGTATTCGCGTTCCCCGGAGACTACGGCTTCTACGGGATACTCCAGGAGCGCCTGCAGCCTCTCTCCAACAGGGAGAAGAGCGAGCTACACGCCGCGAACAGGATCGTCGAGCGTGTCCTCCAGAACAAGGTGGGCGCCTACAGCCGCGGGTGGGAGGGCTTCATCAAGCAGGTGGCGGTGAACCTGAAGGCCGTGGGCCTCCAGAGGGGCAGCCCCCACTACACGAAGTGCGTGGACGCCCTGAATGTCTACGCGAAGTTCGGGCTGAACAAGATGATGGACGAGGTGCTGTCGCTCGGCATCCTCTTCGCTGACTACCACATCGGCAACGTCATGAAGCGTGCGGGCGGGGGATACGTGATCACCGACCTCGGCGCCTCGAGGGTCTTCGGGGATCCCGACAACATCCCAGTACTGGAGACGATCGATGAGAGCGTGAGCGACCGCGTCGCCGTCGTGCACGCCGACCTCTCCCCGTTCAACAAGGCGCAGGCCCAGTTCGTCCGCTCCCTCGCCAGGGAGGGCAAGGCCGTCCTGCTCCTGAAGACGGGCGCGGTCGGGTTCAAGGAACTCCGCGGGGTCATAGAGGCGTCCCTGCCGGACACCGAGGCCTCGGTGGAGGTCTACGACGCCGGCGATCGCGGCCTGCCAGAGGTCCTCCGGTCCGTGTTTCCGAAGTCGGCGGCCCTCCGACCGGGGGTCGCGGTCACCCTCTACTCTGCAGACGGTGGGGAGGACGCGGACGCCCTGCGCGTCCTCGGGTCCATGGTGATCGCCCGTGACATCCCCCCGGCCGCCGCCCCGGCGCGGCCCCCGACCGACGCTGCGGCGGCCCGGGCGACGCTCGATCCGCACGTGTTCTCCGACTCGGGCAGGACGGACGACGTGATGGGAGCGCTCGGCATAGAGGAGGCCGTCGCGAAGGCCCTCGTGGAGCGCTACCTGGCGGACATGGGCGGGGTGGAGGGCACCACGAGGGCCATAGAGCACAACCTCCCGAAGCTGCAGAAGCGACTGAGGATGCAGTCGAGCAGGTTCCTCGGGGCTGGGAGCAAGGGCGCCGTGTTCGACATCGGCGGCAACAGGATCCTGAAGGTCACCAGCGACGTGAAGGACGTCAGCTCAGCGATGAAGCTGAAGGGCAGGCGCCTCGAGCACGTGACGACGATCCACGACGTCTTCCAGATGGACCCACCACCGGGCGTCTCGATCGACATCTTCGGGGTGGTCGCCGACAAGGTAGACGTCCTCACCGAGGACGAGATGAACAGGTTCAACGAGGCCTTCCAGTACGTCCGCGACTCGTCGGACTCGGACAAGCTCATGTCACTGCTGGCGTCCAACAAGCTCAAGGAGTTCTTCGACGCCCTGCGCGAGGATCTCCAGAAGGAGGAGCTCGAGAACATGAGGGGCGGCTCGCTGACGAAGAGGCAGCGGGCGCTCGCGGAGCTCCCGGACAAGATCGAGCGTCGGGTGCGGATGATCTGGGACCGCCTCCGGGAGTTCAAGGTCACGGACATGGTCGAGGAGCTGTCGTCCAACGGCGTGCTGTACGCCGACTACAAGGGGGACAACCTCGGGCGTCGCGGCGGCGAGTACGTGCTACTCGACGTCGGGGGCAAGTCCGATGGGCCCGCGCCGCCGCAGCTAGAATCGACCAAAGCGCGACGTCCCACCGAGGTGAAGCAGGAGCTCTTCAGTCCGACCGGCCAGGCCACCATGGTCAACCCGGCGATGCGCTCCCAGAACACAGCGTGGAGCATGGGGGACAAGCCCCACCTTCCCTCGCAGTCGTACTCCCTGACGGGATCCGAGGACGCCGCCGAGGACGCCCTCAAAGCCCAACTGGGTTATATTGTGAGGGGGGCCATCGGAGGCCTGCTGAGGAAGTGAGACATTGATCGAGGAAAAGGCGATCGTGACAGTACTACCATCCACGCCGTCTAGTGATCTGGTGTGGATGCCCTGGGAGGCGAACCTGCCGCCGTTCGCCTCCAGCCGACCTGGCGAGGGGGCCGGTGAGCTACGACTCACGTATGAGCTGGCGGCCCTCGGGGTGTCGGCCAGCCTCACGGACAGGAACAGCGACTACGACATGGACACAGAGGTCGGGAGGATCGAGGTGAAGGCGCCCGACGCCAGCGGACGCTTCGTCACCGCGGGACGGGGCCACGAGGCGCTCTCCCCCTTCATCTCTGAGTGTGGGGTGCTGATGCGGCTGTTCGAGCCCATGCTCTCCCAGTGTGACACGTCATTCGTCGACCTGTTCAGGAACGTCCAGCGTAAGCTGGAGCGCGGCAACTTCACGCAGTCGACCCTGCAGTTCGTCATGGATGTCGCGGAGATCATGCGCGACATCCCCGGACCGTGGAGCGCGGTCAGGCACCGGTGGACCGTGGACCCGGGTATCTTCGCGTCCGACTGCCTTGTGTTCCCCAGCGAGTGTGTCGTGGGCGATCACATCGCGCTGACCTGTGAGGCTGGTTACGCTCTGCTGACCAAGTTTGACGCCGACAACATATTTAGGTTTCAAGGGGATGCATGGGGTGGGAGGCCGAAGTTCCACTCGGAACAGGCGACGAAGAAGCACAGGAAACAGGCGCTAAAGAACACACACGCGTACGACAAGCGTAATAAGATAGCAACAGCACAACGACTCAAGCGAGACCTCAAGAGAAAGGAAATCAAGTATGGCGACTATTGCAGAGATGCGTGAGAAGCTCAAGAAGCTGAACGAGAAGCGTGGCGGGGGCGGTAGCAGGAGCAAGTGGTTCCCGAAGGACAAGCACGTCGTGCGGCTCCTTCCGGTCCCGGGCCAGGACGAGCCCTACAGGGTCATCCACTTCCACTACCTCAACAGGAAGCCGGTGTACTGCCCGCTCCTGAACGCCGGCACCGAGTGCAAGATCTGCCAGCTCTCGGAGACGCTGAAGGAGTGGGACGACAACCAGTCTGAGGCCGATCGCAAGCGCGACTTCAAGATGGGCTGCTCCATCGAGGCGAGCCCCAAGTACTACCACCCGATGGTGGAGCGGATTATCGACAAGGAGACCAAGAAGGTCTCCAACTCGGGTCCCTTCTGGTGGTCGCTGAGCGAGGCGGTCTGGAAGGAGGTCGCCAACATCGGCCTGAAGGACGACGTGCAGGAGATGCACGTCGAGGGCGGCAGCACCTCCGACAACATGTGGGACGCGCTCACGAACACGAGACTCGCGTTCGACCTCGACGTCGACCTAAAGAAGGCGAACAACGAGGACGGCAAGGGCAACGGCAAGCAGTTCAACGTCACCGACGTCGGCCCGAAGATGCGGGAGACCGCGCTCAGCCGGGACCCGGAGGAGCTCGCGAAGCTCCTGGCCGCCGTCCCGGCGTTCGACACCGTGGAGACGGTGCTCTCCTCCGATGAGGTCGACAAGATCCTCGAGCAGCACCTGAACAGCGACGCGCCAGAGGCGAAGTCGAAGTCAGACGGGCTCGAGAAGACCGAGCGGGTCGAGAGCAAGAACGCCGAGGTCACCGGGACGGGCAAGAAGTCCGTCGAGGAAGCCCTCAAGGACCTTCTCTGATACGGGGGTAAAGATGCGGACCATCCTAGGAAGGCTGCGTGGGGTGAGCCCCGCGCTTGACGGCGCTTTCATCGAGGCGGAGGAGATCTACTACAGGGACGCTCCGCGTCTCTCGGACGACGAGGGTGTGCTCGGAGAGGGTGAGGCCCTCGTGGAGGTGCGCCGTTTCGGCGGCATGCCCGTCGCACCCCAGTCGATCTTCCTTCACCCGGAGAACATCGAGGAGCTGGCGCCCATCCCGGGACCGGACGAGCTCGAGACGGGGAACACCTACGGCAAGTTCGTGGAGTCCGACCAGTGGGTCGACGACACGGGGGTGTTGTCTGTCTCGGTGTATGAGAACTGTATACACCTGAACCTCCGGCGCGGGGTGCTCGTGGACGACACCGTCGTGTGGAAGCATGCCGACCCGAAGGGTCCGGACGTGATCTCCACCCTCCTCACAGAGATCAACGACTATCAGACCATGGGGAAAGAGGTCGTCGACTTCCTCTTCCGCATGCGTGAACTCAAGAAGGGCAGGGACTGATGGCGAAGAAGAGAGACGATGAGGAACGTGCCGAGGCGGTCGACGTGTCGAGGGTGCTCCGCTCCCTCCGCGACTCCTTCAACAAGGACCGCGGTGAGGGCGACAAGGTCGCCTGGAACCTCGAGACCGACCTTGACAACCCCACCGACGTGAAGGAGTTCATCTCCACGGGCAGCACGCTGTTGGACTATGTCATCAGCAACCGCCGTAACGGCGGCATCCCGGCGGGCAAGATCACCGAGATCCAGGGCGAGGAGGCGGCCGGCAAGTCGCTACTCGCCGCGCACATCATCGCGAACGTCCAGGCCAAGGGCGGCGTCGCGGTGTACATCGACACGGAGAACGCGTACAATCCCGAGTTCGCCCGCCAGATCGGCGTGGACAACTCGCGGGTGCTCTACCTCCAGCCGGGCACCATCGAGGCGTGCTTCGAGGCGGTGGAGAAGTGCATCAACGCCGTGAGGGCCAAGACCCCGAAGGGACCGTTCGTCATCATCTGGGACTCGGTGGCGGCGACACCACCGCAGGCCGAGATCGAGGGCGACTACGACCCCAACTCGAGGATCGGCCTCATGGCGAAGGCCATCGCGAAGGGCATGCGCAAGCTGACGAACACCATCGGGCACGAGGCGGTGACGATGGTGTTCACGAACCAGCTCAAGATGCGACCCGGCGTGACGTACGGCGACCCGTTCGTGACCCCGGGAGGCAAGGCGATCGGCTACCACTCGTCGGTGCGCATCCGCCTCGCCGGCTCCACGAAGCTGAAGGACCCGAAGACCGGCGACGTGTTCGCCATCAAGACGACCGGCAAGGCGGTGAAGTGTCGCATGGGCCCGCCGCACAGGCGCTGCGTCTTCCAGATCCAGTTCTCGAGCGGGATCGACGACGTGGGCTCCTGGAGGGAGTTCCTCCACGAGCGCAAGCTCATCGAGAAGAGGAACGGGTACATGTACATGCAGGGGGTCCCTGTCGCGACAGATCCCGCGGAGGTCGTGAAGAACTCCGCCGGCGAGGAGATCAAGTTCCGCGAGTCGGAGTGGCACGAGCTGATCGCGACGCGCCCGCACTTCCGCGACCACGTCCTCGACAGGATCGAGGGGCTCATGACGATCATCTACAACAAGGACAAGCCGCACCAGGTGGAGGGCGACGCGGAGCCGGAGGAGTTCGAGTCCGATGACTGAGGCACGTACGGAGGGGGCGTGGCTCATCGAGATGCCGCAGACACACCCGGACTACGGTGGCTGGCCCACATGGCTCGCCGGCGTGGACGGGTGTGAGCCCGTGTGGACGACGGAGCACATGAGGGCCGTGAGGTTCTCGCGGAAGATCGACGCGGAGAGGCTCGCCTCGGGCCTGATCCCCGAGGGACTCTACTTCGTGTCGGACCACATGTGGATCCCGGCGGAGCTGTGCGGATGAGCAACTTCCTGTCGACCGACTGTCCGACCTTCCACAAACATCATGATCAGGAATGCGATGATCCGGAGTGCCCTGATCATCGCCGTTCTTCGACCGCCCGAGAACGCCTCGAGAAGGAGATAGAGGCGGCGAAGATCGTCAAGGAGAAGATCAAGAGGGGTCGGACGTTCGATCCGAACAGCCAGCAGGCGATCCAGGGGGCCTCCGGAGAGGAGCGGGCGTTCAGGCTGATCACCGAACACCTCTCCCACACCTCCTTGTACATCCGCCGTGGGTCGGAGAACCCTCGGGTCAATGGGATGATGGGCGACATCACCCTCTCCCCGAGTGTCGTGGACGCACCCCTGGTGGGCGTGGAGGTGAAGACCTCCGGAGGGAAGTATCCGGATAGCTTCTCCATATCGAGGTTCGAGCTGGAGAGCAGCCTCGCCGAGTGGGTCCTCGTGATGAACGAGGTGGAGGCCGTCGGCGTCTGGATCATCACGATGGAGGAGGCCAGGCGCTGCGCCAGGGACATGGGGGAGTACTTCGTGTGTAAGCCGCCGCTGCGTAGCCACGTACCGTTCTCCCAGTTCATCTATAGACTGGAGTCAGCGGGCGGCGGGAGGGACCAGCGATGAGTCAGAGCGTGATACTGAAGCTCCGAGTCATGGACTTTGTCCGAGACAATCCCGGAAAATCAGCGAGCCAGATCGCTAAGGCCCTTAGCGAGGGGCCGGCGAGCGTATCGAGCCTCCTCAAGAAGCTCTGCGACATGAGGGAGATGCGCCGGCTCCCGGGCAAGGGCCCGCGGGGCGGCTACGGGTACTATTTCTGAGGGAAGACATGAGCCTCCGACCAAGACGACAGACCACGAAGCGAGAGATCGACCTCGAGGACATCAAGGAGCTCGAGGAGATGCTCGAGGAGCCGCGGGAGGGCTCTCCCGTCGATCACCCGGCCCACTACGGGGGCGCGGACAACCCCTACGAGGCCATCAAGGTCATAGAGGCGTGGGACCTGGGCTTCTGCCTCGGCAACGCCGTGAAGTACATCAGCCGGGCGGGCCTGAAGGACCCGGAGAAGACGATCGAGGACCTCGAGAAGGCCCGCTGGTACCTCGATCGCTACATCAAGAGACTGAGGGGCGCACTGTGAATCACACACCGAAGGCCAGCACCCTCTCGATGATCGAGGAGATGCGCAGGCTCCGCGAGGCCGAGCTCTCGACCGCGGGGACCGACGCTCCTCCCACGATAGAGCTAATCAGGTCATGCAACAGGCATGATGACTGTGACAGGGCCGACCGGGAGTGCCGCGCACGCGGCCTCATCTGCGCCGAGCACTGCCACGATGAGACGTGTGAGGACTGTTTCGGCAAATGACACTCACAATAGACGACCTGAAGACGATGCGATCTGTCATCACCTCTGCAGGACCCTGGGAGGGACTGGGAGAATTCAAATTGAGGGCCGGCGTGTTGAACGCGATCGTCGTCTCACTATTCCTGAGGGATTATGGTGAGGTCCGACATCCGAACTACGATAGCCGACCGTCGTGCAACATCACGAAAGAGGTTGTGCGCATAGCATCCATCATACTGGGTGCACACGTGATGGACAGGGACGCGCACGGATGGCCCGACGACTGGCCGGTGGAGAAGATCCACGACATGCTTGGTGAACTTGAACGGCTCGCGGTAGCATGACAACGCCGGTATGGGTATAATCAGCCCATGCCATTCGGTCCGGTCGCCCAGGCGGGTTCTTTTATTAGGTTCACGTACTCGGGCGCACACAGCGAGGACCGCTTCAAGGAGGTCCTCGTCCTCAATCCGGACTGGAGGGGAGAGCTGCACGGGCTGGACCTGAAGAGGATCACCCCGGCGGAGCGCAAGGTGCTCGAGGCGATCATGGACCCGAACACGAAGGCGGGCTCCCACCCGTACCCGCTTGTCAACGACATCCTTCGTCGCATGAATCCGGTGGACGAGATTCACAACCCCCTCTCGGCGTACCATAAGCTTTTCAAGCCGTTCATCAGGGACAAGGACTGCTACCGTCGCTACAAGATCACGCTCATCAGCGGTGTGCAGGTGATGCAGAAGTCGGCGATGGAGGGGCACGTCATCAATCCCAGGCCGCTGTTTCACTGAATCGAGGCACACATGGCGTTCACCATCGCCTATAGGCCGACGTTTGTCATCGTCGACGCGTACAACTTCTTCATCCGTCACTACGTCGTCAATCCGTCGATGGACGTGAACGGTGATCCCATCGGCGGTGTGGTCGGCACGCTCCAGGGGCTGCGTAAGCTCGTCGATCGCTTCAAGCCGACCTCCGTCTTCGTGGTGTGGGACGGTGAGGGCAGCGCCGAGCGCCGCCGATCGATCCGCGGTGAGTACAAGGAGGGCCGGAAGGTCCGCCTGAACAGGGAGTACGACTTCAACACCACCGCCGGTATCGAGCTGCGGAATATGGACGAGCAGGTCGTGTGCGTCCGGGAGTTCATAGGGCTCCTCGGTGTGGGACAGATCAACCCGGCGGGGGTGGAGGCCGACGACTCGATCGCATACCTCTGCTCCGTCCTGGACGGCAGGAAGATCGTGGTGTCGACCGACAACGACATGCTACAGCTGATCGGTCCCGACGTGGACGTCTACAATCCGGTGAAGGACAGGGTGCTCAAGGGGGAGGACGTGCTCAAGGAGCAGGGGTGCCTCCCGTCCAACTTCGCCTGTGTGAAGGCCATCTGTGGCGATAGGGGCGACAACGTGAGCGGCGTGGCAGGGGTCGGTCCGAAGGGGGTGGTGAAGATAGTCCCAGAGCTGGCGACCGAGGAGGACATGGGCCTCGGGCGGGTGCTCGATCTGATCGAGGAGCGCGCGTACACCCCCGGCAAGAAGGAGAACGCCAAGGCGAAGGCCAACACGAAGGCCGTCGACATCACGAACATGCGGGGGCACATCGAGGAGAACATGCGACTGGTGTCGCTACGCGATCCACTGGTCTCCCCGGATGCCGCCAGGTCGATCAGGTCACTGGCCACCGACAAGCGAGAGTTCAAACCGGTCAGCATTCGCGCCAAGATGCTGAACGATGGCATCCAACTGAGCGATGACTTTGACCGCCAGTTTATGATGCTTGCATCCAGGACATCGCTCTGGCTCAACGGACAGAGAAAGAACGAAGAGTGAATACCGCGTTAGAGGACATCGTCAAATGGCAGTCATTACTGCATCCGACTCCGTGGAGGGTCGAGCAGGACTGGACCCACGAGGTCATCGCCGCAGACGGGTATATCGTGGCAAAGTGTCGATATCCTATCGACGCAGACGAAATCGTTCGTATCGCCAATGAGCCTACAGTAGACACCCTCATCGAGGAGATCGAGTGACCGCAGACAGCTTCGATAACATGGGCAGGCAGTACCAGGAGAAGGTGCTGGCGGCCATGCTCACCGACCACGCGTTCGCAGACCAGATGTCTGACGTGCTGGAGCCGAAGTACTTCACCTTCGTGCACCTCGAGGCGGTGTGCGTCGCCTTCTTCAGGTACAAGGAGAAGTACAAGGAGTTCCCGAGCATCTCGCTGCTGCCGGGGCTGCTCAAGCACGATCCGAGATGGAGAGCGGACGAGGTCACCCAGGAGCTCGTGACCAGGTACCTCGCCCGGGTCATCGAGGACCCGCTCGACGGGGATCGCCCGTGGATCGAGGAGAGCAGCCTCGAGTTCTGTAAGAGGCAGGCCATCATCGGGGCGGTCGAGGGCATCCTCTCGGACGTCGACAAGGCGGAGTACTCCCAGATCAGGAAAAGGGTGCAGGACGCCCTCGAACGTGGCTCGAAGAAGGACCACGGCCACGAGTACGGTGAGGAGGGGAACCTGGAGCTCAGGGCCCGCAAGGCCGTCAGAGAGCCCATCACCACCGGCTGGGCGCCGCTAGACAAGGTGCTGAACGGCGGTTGGAAGCGGCAGACGCTCTGCACCTTCATCGCCGCCACCGGCGCGGGCAAGTCGATGTTCCTCGTGAACGCGGCCTGCGCCCTCATCAAGCAGGGCTATGACGTCCTGTACATCACGCTGGAGATGTGCGAGGTGGACATCGGGCTACGCTGTGACTCGTGGTTCGCGAACGTCCCCATCGACGCCGTCGCCGACAACGTCGACGCTGTGCAGAGGGCCTGGGAGGGCGTGACCGGCCGGCTCATCATCAAGGGGTTCCCCACCAAGAGGGCGACGGTCGACACGATCAGGTCCCACATCGAGAGGCTGCGGGTGACCAAGAACTTCAAGCCGACGGCGGTGGTGGTGGACTACGCGGACCTGCTCCGCTCCACCTCCAAGCACAGCGAGAACCGCCACGCGCTCACCGAGAACTACGAGGAGCTCAGGGCCCTCATGCAGGACCTGGACGCGGTGGGACTCACGGCCGACCAGACGAACCGCGCCGGGCTCGAGTGCGACCTCGTCACGATCGGGGAGATCGGCGAGTGCTACGCCAAGGCGCAGATCTGCGACCTCATCATGACGATCACCCGCAACCAGGAGATGAAGTCGGAGGGGCGTGGCCGGCTCTACAACGCGAAGTCCCGGCTGGGCAAGGACGGGCAGGTCTTCGACTTCCTGATGGACACCGACAAGACGGTGAGGGTGGAGATGCTGCCGGCCGGCATCGCTCCGATCAGCGCGATGGCGAGGACTCCGGAGAAACAGAAGGAGAGGATGAGACAGGTGATCGAGCAGATGAAGTCATCCCGTCCCGATTTCGACCGAGGCATCGTCGTCTCGGAGGTGGTGCAGTGACCCTCTCCTTCCAGCTTCCCGACGAGTTCATCCTCCCGTACGTCGGCTCCCAGCCGAAGTGGGGCCCCATCGGGTACGTCACCTACAAGCGTACCTACGCGCGCCCGATCAAGCGTAGGGCGCTGTACGACAGGCACATCAACCTCGCCGTACAGGCTGGCGCACGTGTGGTGGAGGCCGGCGAGGAGCCGAGGTCCACCGAGGAGTACTGGCTCACCTGCGTCCGGGTGGTGGAGGGTACGTTCTCGATCCTCTACGACCACTGCAGGAAGCTACAGGTCCCCTGGGACGACGAGAAGGGCCTGAGGGACGCCAGGGAGATGTTCAGGCTGATGTGGGAGTTCAAGTTCCTCCCGCCGGGCCGTGGGCTGTTCGTCATGGGCTCTCCGATCGTGGAGAAGAAGGGCGCGGGCGCGCTCAACAATCCCCTGGATGAGTCCACTCTGGTCATGACGAGGGATTTCGGTTGGGTCCCTCTCCATGTGATTGAAGGCCAACGGGTGAGCATCCTCACCTCAACGAAACTCTACGGCCGGGACGAGACCAACTCAGCCTCACAATCGAAGTGGGTAGAGGCGGACATCTCTGTCGGAGAGATGCAGCCGTGCGTTGAGATAACCTTCATCGATGACTTTCGACAAGAAAGAAAGGTCGTCGCCTCCGAGAATCACCGCTGGTTCAAGAAGGATAACCCCAGCTCGAATTGGGAGCGGGTCACTAGTCTCGAACTCTCTGTCGGAGATAGGGTTCCCATCGTACTCCCGAGATTTCAGGCAGAGCCCAATAAAGAGGCGATGAAGCATGGGCTGTTCTTCGGTGACGGTACTCGCTCTAACGGACTGCTCTGCCAATTTGATGACAGCGTGCATTTGTTGGGCGACCTGTTCCAGGGATATGAGATACATGACGGGCCCTCTGGAGGTCGTTCAATTCGTGGATGCCCACTCGGTTGGGGGCAGATCCCGACAAAGATAGACCGATCGCAGAGTTCGTATGCGATCGGATTCCTGATGGGATATTTCGCCGCTGACGGCTGTGTCACCGAAGAGCACTGTGCTCCCAAGTTGTCGTCTGCAAGGTCGGACGAGCTAGCTGAAGTGCGTGAGATGTTCGAAAGACTCGGTATCCGCACCACGCAGATCGTGGGGGGAGAGAGATCCACGAATTTCTCTGAGAGCTGTGAGATATTTTCGTTCAAGCTCAACAAGCATGATCTGTGGCCAGAGTTCTTTTTGAAGCGCTCGCATCGTGAGAAATACGAGCGGCACATGGCTGGAATCTCGAGGAAAACGGAGAAACGGGTCGCATCGATCACCTCGATCGTTCCTGTCGGTGAAAGACGCGTGATCTGCGCAACTGTCCCCCACTACGAGCAGTTCGTTATCGAGGGGTTCATCCTGACGTCAAACTGTGCCTTCGTCTCCACGAAGGACATCGACAAGGACTTCGCCGAGCCGTTCTGCTTCCTCATGGACTTCAGCGCCCTGGGCGTGGGAGTCGGCGGGGACACCCGCGGCGCGGGCAAGGTCGTCATAGTTCGCCCACATGTCGAGATGGGATGGTCGTTCAGGGTCGACGATACCCGCGAGGGGTGGGTGCTGCTGCTGCGCACCGTGCTGAACGCCTTCGTGGGGAAGGGCTCGCTGCCCGGAAACATCGACTACACGGGGATCAGGGCGAAGGGGGCCCCGCTGGAGACGTTCGGTGGCACCGCGTCGGGCCCGGAGGCCCTCGTGAGCCTCATCGACGACCTCTGCATCATGCTGAGGGACCGGGAGGGCGTCCCGATCACCTCCGCCGACATCGTGGACATCTTCAACCTCATCGGGAGGTGCGTGGTGGCCGGAAACTCGCGCCGGTCGGCCGAGATCATGTTCGGGGACACCATGGACGAGGGTTTCCTCGAGCTGAAGGACCCGGTGAAGTACAAGAAGGAGCTCGCGTCGCACCGCTGGGCCTCGAACAACTCGGTTTTCGCCGAGGTGGGCCAGTCGTACGAGCGGGTGGGCCGCCAGACCGCCAAGAACGGCGAGCCAGGGTACTTCTGGCTCGAGAACGCCCAGAAGTACGGTCGGATGGGTCATGGTGAACCAGATTGGAAGGATATCAATGCTTTAGGGGGAAATCCCTGCCTGGAACAGACACTGCATCAGTGGGAGCTGTGCACTCTAGTCGAGACGTTCCCCGCCCTGCATGTCTCGCAGAGGGAGTACCTGCACACGCTCAAGTATGCATACCTGTATGCGAAGACGGTGACGCTCGTGCCTACCCACTACGCCCCCACCAACGCCGTCCTGCTGAAGAACAGGCGCATCGGGTGCTCGATGTCGGGCATCTCGCAGGCGATCTCGAGGTTCGGGCGTCACAGGTTCTTCCAGATGTGTGAGACCGGCTACAACTACATCCAGGAGCTCGACGCCGAGTACTCCGACTGGATGTGCGTCCCCAGGAGCCTGAAGACCACCTCGGTCAAGCCCGCTGGGACCACGTCACTGCTCCCGGGCCAGACGCCGGGGATACACGACCCGATCAGCGAGTACTACCATCGCGTCATCCGCTTCTCCAAGGACTCGTGGATAGTCTCCAGGCTGCGCGCGTCCGGCTACCAGTGCATCGACCTCGACGAGGCGAAGGAGCCGAACACCTGCGCCGTGTACTTCCCGGTGAAGGTGGACGGGTTCGACAGGGCCGAGTCGGACGTGAGCATGTGGGAGCAGCTGGAGCGTGCGGCACAGATGCAGCACCACTGGGCGGACAACCAGGTGAGCGTCACCGTGAAGTTCGATCCGGAGAGGGAGGGCAAGGACATCCCGAGGGCCCTCGAGTACTACCAGACGAGGCTGAAGGGCGTGAGCTTCCTCCCCAACAGGGAGATCTCCTACGAGCACGCCCCCTACCAGCCGATCACCCGGGAGGAGTACGAGCGTGTGACGTCCGGCCTGCTCCCATACGACCTGGGCTCGGCGACCCACGAGGTCACCGACTCATTCTGCGACGGGGATAAGTGCGAGTGGAAGCCCACCCCGAGGGATGTATGATCCTCGGATGGAGAAGCTTCCGCCTCGGCTTGTGACTCACAAAAATTGTATGGACGGCTCGATGTGCGCCGTCGTGTTCCTGTCCCTCTTCCGGGACGGGGAGGTGGTGTACGTCGCCCCCCACGAGGCGGAGGGCGTGCCGGATCGCGACGCGTACGCGACCATTTTTGCTGACGTGTGTCCGAGCACGCTGCGTTCACACGAGGTGGTCGTCGACCACCACGCGTCGAGCTATGACAAGGTCTCCAAGCCGGGCTTCCTGGGATTCTACTCGCTAGACACGGCGAGGTGTGGGTGTCGCATGCTGCTGGACCACCTCCAGAATCTCCATAAAGAGGACGCCATCCAGATGGAGAGGCTGAGGGACATCGTCGACGTGGTCGACGACTACGATCGCTACCAGCTGAAGCTCGCCTGGTCGAAGCCGCTAGCCAGGATCCACCAGTTCTTCGGTCAGAGCAAGTTCGTCAACACGCTTGTCAACGAGTTCTGGGCGACACACTGCAAGAGACACAGCGAGCCCGTCGGCCAGGTCTGGATCCCGATGAGCTGGGAGGTCATAGATGACGTCCTACAGGTGAACGAAGTGAGGTACGTGCACGATGTCGTCAGGCACTCCTGGGTGGCGACGGTCGAACTGGCCGGACAGGAGGTCGGGGTCGCGTGCGTCTTCGCGGAGGACACCGTGAACGAGGTCTCCGACGCGCTGCTGAGCAAGCACCCGGAGGCCGGATTCGCCATGGTCGTCAATACGCTCGCTCGAAAGGTCTCGCTGAGGAGCAGTGACCCACACTACAACTGCGTGGCACTCGCCCAGGTATTGAGCGGCCAGTCGGGTGGGCATCGCGGGGCGTCTGGATTCCCGTTCTCTGACGAGATCGTTGCCGACCTGAAAGCCGTGATAGGAGACAGTAGATGAAGCTAATCGCCGATGACCTCGATACGCTGTATCGGATGGTCGTGTCGCATGTGTACCGCGCACCAGACTTCAAGTCATCCCCGCGGGGGATGGCCACGCATGAGGTCCTCAGTGCGAGCGTCACCCTCACAAACCCGCGGGCCAGGCTCATCGAGAGCGCGGTGAGGAGCGTGAACTACAGGTTCGCCGCGGCCGAGTTCATGTGGTACTGGCTGGGACGCGATGACGTCTCGTTCATCGAGCGATACAACAGGAGGCTCCGGGAGTTCTCGGACGACGGGAAGACCCTGAACTCCGCCTACGGTCGTCGGATGTTCGGTCCGGGAGGACACGGGGATCATGCCGGCTCATTCGGAAGCCAGTGGAGATGGACGAAGCACCTCCTCGAGGAGGATCCGGACTCGCGGCGCGCCATCATCCACATCCTGGGGCCCGATGACGTCGCGAAGACGACCAAGGACGTACCCTGTACCTGCACGCTCCAGTTCTTCATCAGGAGCGGCGCGCTGCACATGCACACGCACATGCGATCGAACGATGTGTTCTGGGGCATGCCGTATGACATCTTCTCTTTCACGCTGATGCAGGAGGCGATGACCATCGAACTCGGGGTGAAGCTCGGCCACTACCACCACACGGTGGGATCGCTGCACATCTACGAGCGACACTTCGATGACGCCAAGCGTATCATCGCCGAGGACTATCTCCTATGGTCACCCGTGATGCCGCCCCTAACCTCGAATGAGGTCATGGAGGAGTACTTCGGCCACAGTCGTCTACACTCACTCTGGAATGTGTGTAACGCCGAGGCCTATGTCTCCACCAAACAGGAGATACCGGAGGCCATGCGCCCCCCGGTGGGATCTGGTGAGGAGTGGCTCATCGACAGGCTGTATGAGAAGTGGGGACCGGCGTCGCAGGAGGCCGAGTGAGCGAGATAGACCCCTTCGAGGACGGCGTCACACACGTCAACATCTACAGCCAGGGCCGCACCCCGCTGGGCCGGTTCCTCTCTAACTACGCCGTCACCCCCATCTCCACGGAGGACGGTGACTTCAAGAGCATCGAGGGGTACTGGTACTGGCTGTCCGTCCAGGACGATCGCCTCAGGAGGATGTCGGGCTACGCTGCGAAGAAGCTTGGCAGGCAGCTCCGCGCGCCGGACTGGCGTGAGGACACCGAGTTCAGGCGCAAGATCACCCTCGCACTCGCCGCCAAGCTGGTGGCGAACCCGGAGATGCTCCTGCAGCTGACCCAGCTCGAACTACCCCTCGATCACTACTACGTGGTCTCGGGTGTCCATGTCGTCTGCCCATCCCAGGGCCGCTGGGTCGTCGAGTTCTACGAGGCCGTGAGGACCGGGGAGCTCCCGGTCTGGAAGCTGCTGGCGATGATACAGGGAAGCGCTCCCGCAAACATGGAGGTCCGTGATGAAGACTCAGAGGAAGTACGGTGACACCCACGCCTACGGGCAGGTGTTCGTGTTCGGATCGAACCTGCTCGGCATGCACGGCGGCGGTGCCGCGGCGTATGCACTGAAGAACTGTGGCGCGATCTGGGGCCAGGGCGAGGGCCTGCAGGGAAGCAGCTACGCACTACCCACGAAGGCGAGCTACGAGCAGTCGCTCACCGTCGAGCAGCTATACGATCACGTCATGACGTTCATCGACTACGCCACGGTCCACCCGGAGATGGAGTTTTTCGTGACGAGGGTCGGATGCGGGCTAGCGGGTTTCACCGATGAGGAGGTGGGCCCGATGTTCGCTGCCACACCCTCGAACTGCGTGCTTCCCACCGCATGGGAGAAGTATCCAGGTGGGATATTGTGTGGGGTATGACCGATGATGATCGTGCCGAGCGCCTCAGGAATGCCTTCTACTCCGAGTTCTCTCGGTCTTGGAGGGTCACGTTCATGCAGACGGACTCTCTGCTCGAGTGTTTCGCCCTCCAGCGAGGTTTCATGGCTATGCTCCGGGAGGACGGGCGCTTCCCCGACTGGCCCATGGACCTCTCATCGAAGGAGAACCAACGCAAGCTGCAGACCTTCCTCTGGGACACGGTCAGGGAGATCGCCGAGGCGAGTGCCGCCCTGAAGAACCGACCGCATCGCGTCCTCGAGGAGGAGTTCGATCGGTCGGAGTTCCTCGAGGAGATGGGTGACGCATTCGCCTTCTTCATGGAGGTACTGATACTCGCAGGATTCACAGAGGAAGACCTCGTGAACGAGTACAAGCGTAAGAACGCCATCGTGCGCCAAGCGCTGATCGAGAAGAAAAGGTAATGGGTGAGATCGTCTTCCGCGATGATCATTGTACTGATTGCGCAGGGAGTCCATGAATGGTGGAAAGGAAGGAAGAAATGAGCGGATCGGGAGACTTCAGCATCGGCGGTGACCTCTGGAACGGGATCTCGAAGCTGATCGAGGAGTGCGGTGAGGTCGTCCAGGTCGCCGGCAAGCTCATCGGGTCCCGCGGCGTCCCGGAGCACTGGGACGGGACCGATCTGCGCGAGAGGCGCTCGGAGGAGCTGGCGGACCTCAAGGCCGCCATCGCCTTCGTGATACTCAGGAATGAGCTGAGTGCGTATGACATCGATCGTCGCGCGGCGAGGAAGCTCGCGAAATTTTTCGCATGGGACAGCAGGACCCACTCGAACGATGTCGAACAGCAGCGCTGTGGCGTCTGCAACGGACTCGTCGACCTAGATGAGGGATGCAAGAGGTGCGGTAGATGAGGATCCTGTCCAGGGCGAAGGACGGTGGGCCGCTCTCCCGGGTGTGGGGGTACTGGCTGTTCGAGATCAAGAGGCTCGCCAGCGTCGCCCTCCTCCGCTTCGAGGACGGGACGCGTGAGAGCTTCCACTCCCACGCGTTCAACAGCGTGTCGTGGATCCTACGCGGGCGTCTCGTGGAGACACACCTCGACGGTCATATCGAGGAGTATCCCGCAGGGATCTGGCCTGTCGTCACGAGGCGTGAGACGTTCCACAGGGTCTCCAGCGAGGGGACGACATGGGTCCTGACGTTTCGCGGACCGTGGTGGAAGTTCTGGATGGAGTTCGATCCCGTCGACGGAGGTTTCAGCACCCTCACCGATGGAAGGCGTGAAATCGGGTGAGCACGACTATTCACGGAAAGATCTCGTTCGGTGATGGTGCGCCGGACGTGCTGACCACGTGTGTTCTCGTGGGCACACTTGTGATCTCGATGGAGTACACCTTCGTGACGCCACTCACTGCGGATGAGGCGCTGGCCCACTGCGCCGTCACTTCGGTCACCCGGACCGGACTGTTCGAAGGGCCGGTGATGTCGGATGATGGACTCCGGGCCTACTTCTCGCGCCGTCCAACGCACATAAGGCCGTTGATATAATTGGCCTCATGTCGAGATTCAGCGTGGGTTACAGAAAGGATCAGCCATGCATCGCTCGCATGATGGTCTCATACGCACCGTATGAGAGTTTCACTGCGGAGCAGCTGAGAGAACTCGCGCGTGACGCCCTGTCGATGGCTAGGGAGATCGATGATGAGAACAATCGCCTGATCTCAGATCGTAAGCTGCTGAAAGCTCTCGACGGAGATGTCTGAGCGCAAGGCACCCTACGAACAGTTCGTAGGCATCCACAATCACTCGGCCTTCAGCTTCCAAGACGGTATCGCTAGCCCGGAGGAGCTCGTCATCTCCGCCAAGGAGCGTGGTCTGAAGTCCCTAGCCATCACCGAACACGGTCACTGTCACAGCCACGCCCAGTTCCACTTCGCGTGCAAGAAGCACTCGTTCAAGGGGATGATGGGCGTGGAGGCGTATGTCATCCACTCCCTGCCTGAGTGGGCGGAGACGAAGGAACGCCTCCGCCGCGAGAAGGCGGCCCGCAAGGGCGCCGCCGAGAACTCCGAGCAGGAGGTTGACCT
>ERZ1292623.1077-Hain-H51-01um-R1-1077-length-27173-cov-6_pt1 | contig 27173 bp, 25 predicted proteins | sample MGYA00564398_ERZ1292623 | MGnify/ENA primary metagenome ERZ1292623 (study PRJEB36523, sample SAMEA6512633) | groundwater metagenome | collected 2019-01-07 | study: AquaDiva: Metagenomics assemblies of 32 groundwater samples | reverse complement strand
ATGGGGGAGGGATTAAGTATAGGGGGTGACGAAGAGGCAATGCCCGATTTTTCACCAACTCCACAGATTTCGGAGGGGGATGAACCAAAAAATGAACCAGAAACCCACTCTGACCGCATAATTGTCGATCACGAAGAAATGCTCAAAAAACAAGGCCCACACCTTCACAACCAAACCGTAACGCCCGCGCCCGCAACCGTTGATAACAATTACCACAAACCAGAACCATCCCCGCAAACAGCCCCCCCTTTCAAAAGCATCGTTGACCAAAAACTGGCCGGTCTAGTCCACTCGGTAAGCGCGCCACCTGACGCGCCGACAAATGTTTCGCCTTCCGGCGGTTACAAGGGCCCCGACCCCTACCGCGAGCCGATAGAGTAGACCGCAAAAAAACGAAATAAAAAACGACAAAATAAAATGCGATTCCAAGTTCCACAATTCACCGATGTTGAAGATAAGATAGTCGGCCCTCTGACATTCAAACAATTCATATACCTTGCGGGCGCGGCGGGAGCGATTACGGTTCTTTTTGCTTTTTTACCAAGATTCATAGCAATCATTCTCGCTCTGCCTGTCGCCGCTTTCGGCGGACTTCTGGCGTTTTACAAGGTCAATAATCGTTCTTTCATTAAGGTTGTGGAATCATTTGTAAAATACTCCGTTACAAGCAAACTCTACCTCTGGAAACACGAAAGAAAAATAACGAGGTCTGCGGAGAAAAAACCGTTTGACCCGGCGGTGGTGCCAAAACTTTCGGAAAGCAAACTCCGCGACCTGATGTGGTCGCTTGATATCAAACAAAGCGGCAATCCCGTAACCAACAGCAAAGAAGGGATGACAAACACATAAGGGTTCGGTCGGAAGATTTACAAGTAATACAATTTGCTATTATTTTAGCAAATTGTTAATATGGCTCTTATATGCTTATTTTTAAACGTATAATTGAAGTTGTGGAAACACAGAAATACATATCCTCACATCGCTCTTAACATTCCCTCCTTGACTTTTTAAGTCTAGACGGGATAAGATGCGAGTGAAAGTCACCTGCGCCAGCGAAAGCTGTGTGCAGGTTTTTGTTTGGGGAGATATACTACAGTTCATGGAAAAAGTATGCATTCATATTGATGGCGGTAACTTCTACCATTTGGCACTCAAAAAACTTGATTTGAGTGAAAAAGAGTTTGATTTTGATAAATTTGTTCTATTTCTTGCAGGCGAAAAAAGAACTATTGCTGACCTCGGTAAACGCTACTATGTGGGGACCGTTAGAGAAAAGGAAGGTGACCAAAGAAGTAAAGATGCGATGGCTATGCAAACTTCGCTTTTTGCCAAACTGAAAACCACCAAATGGGAGATAAAGACAAGCAAACTTAGAACCAGAACCGAAGAAATTTTCATAGACCAGCGAATACAGGATTACAAAAAGCTACAAAAGTTAGGAATTAAGTCCATAAAGATTGAAAGACTACGAGAAAAGGGTATCGATGTAAAACTCGCTACGGATTTAATTGTCGGGGCCGTTGATGATAAATATGATACGGCCATTGTTGTAAGTTCAGATAGTGACCTTATCCCAGCGATTGATTTGGTGCGATACAGATTTTCTAAAAAAGTAGAGTATGTCGGTTTTTCAATAGCTGACCCCAAACGTCCAAATAACCCAACAAGACCGCTTCTTTCAATGATACCCAGAACAGATGTGCAGCGAACACTTACTGCTGAAGACCTGAGGTTTTTTATTATTCAACAACAACGACTGATGTAGGAAGTTATTCAATAAGAGCAGGAGAATAATCCATCTGCCACTGATATAATACATTTGACACCCACATGGCAACGACCAACGCCCGAGCCACTCAAGAATATGTGCCGATAAAAGAAGTCAGGGACGGCATCATCGTTCTTAAAGACGGGTCTTTGAGAGCGCTTGTGCTGACTTCTTCCATAAATTTTTCTTTGAAATCGGACGATGAGCGCCAAGCGATTATTTACCAATTCCAAAATTTCCTGAATTCTTTGGATTTTTCAATTCAAATTTTCATTCAGTCGCGGAAACTTGACATCAGGCCTTACATCGCCCTTTTGGAGCAGAGGGAGAAAAAACAAAGCAGTGATTTGATGAAAATCCAGACCCGAGAATACATCGGGTTCATCAAGGATTTCACCGCGAGAACGAACATCATGACCAAGCATTTCTTCATTGTCGTTCCTTACTCTCCTGCGACCCTTCAGGGCAGAAAATCCGGCGGGAAACTCGGTATTTTGGGAGGACTTATTCCTCGGAAAAGAGGAACTCCCGGGTCAGCCGCCGGTGAAGAATCATTTGAGGAATACCGCGCCCAGCTTGAGCAGAGAATTTCCGTGGTTGAACAAGGGCTTGTCCAATGCGGTGTTCGGGTCGTTGAACTTGGAACCGAAGAAGTGGTGGAGCTTTTTTACAAGATTTTCAATCCGGGCGACGCCGAAAAGCCGATTCAGTTAAGCACCGACACCGTCCTCGGCCAAAATAAATAAATGCGAAAAACCCATTAATTGCTAAAAATAAAACAATGTCTTTTCTGGGAAAATTATTCAAAAAGAAAGAAACGATGAAAGCGCCGGCTCAAGTCGTGCCGTTTCTTCGGGAACAGGTGTCCCAAGCGGAGTCGCTTGAACTCAAAGACATCATCGCTCCAAGCGCCCTGAAAGTCGGCCCGCGAGACCTCAATCTCGGCGATAAATTCGTCCGAACTTTTTTTGTCATTTCCTATCCGCGTTTTTTGAATGAAAGCTGGTTCGCGCCGGTCATCAATCTGGACAAGGTTTTTGATGTTTCAATTTTTATCCACCCGGTTGACACCGTCGCCGCTCTCCGCCAATTCCAGAAAAAAGTTGCCGAAGTTCAGAGCCAGATTCATGAGCGGGAAAGCAAAGGTATGGTTCGCGACCCGATGCTTGATACCGCCTATCAAGACCTTGAATCGCTCCGCGACAGTTTACAGCAAGCCCAAGAAAAACTTTTTGAAGTCGGCTTGTATATTTCAATCTATGCCGAAAATGAGGCCGAGCTTGACACGGTAGAGTCGGAAATTAAATCCATCCTTGAGTCAAAACTGGTCTATGTAAAACCGGCCCTTTTCCAGCAAGAACAAGGATTCAAAAGCGTCATTCCGATTGCGACCGACCTTTTGGAAGTCCACTCGCGCTTAAATTCCTCGCCACTTTCCAGTTTGTTCCCGTTCATTTCTTTTGACCTGACATCCGATAAAGGCATTCTTTTCGGCATAAATCGCCATAATTCCAGTTTAATTTTGTTTGACCGATTTTCACTTGAAAATTACAACTCAATCACTTTTGCCAAGTCAGGCGCCGGCAAGTCATACGCCGTTAAACTGGAAATCTTGCGAACCCTGATGTTTGACACCGAGGTTTTGGTGATTGACCCGGAGAGAGAATACGAGTATCTGGCCGAAGCGGTCGGCGGTCGGTATTTCAAAATTTCTCTCAACTCCGAGCATCACATCAATCCTTTTGACCTGCCGATACCGGGTCGCGACGAATCCGGCGCTTCAGTTTTGCGTTCAAACACCATCAACCTCATCGGTCTATTTCGGCTGATGATGGGCGGTTTAACTCCGGAAGAGGACTCAATCGTTGACGCGGCCATAACCGAGGCCTATGCGTTAAAAGATATCACCGCCGATTCCGATTTTCGGAATATAGAGCCGCCGCTTATGTCCGATTTTGAGCTTGTTCTTTCCGGCATGGAAGGAGGCGAGTCGCTGGCTCAACGGCTGACAAAATACACCAGAGGCACATGGTCGGGGTTCATCAACCGGCCGACGAACATTGATATCAACAAAAAACTGATTGTCTTCTCCCTGCGCGACATGGAGGACGAGTTGAAGCCGATTGCGATGTATATTGTTACTCACTATATTTGGAACGCCATTCGCCGCGAATTAAAGCGACGGCTGTTGGTCATTGACGAGGCCTGGTGGATGATGAAATCCGAAGACACCGCCTCGTTTCTCCTCTCGCTCGCCAAACGCGGAAGAAAATATTATTTAGGATTGGCGACGATTACCCAGGACGTTGACGATTTTATGCGGTCCCCGTATGGCGTGCCGATTATTACCAATTCTTCCATCCAGCTTTTATTGAAACAATCACCGACTTCAATTGACAAACTGCAACAGACATTCAATTTGACGGACGAAGAAAAATATCTGCTCTTGGAATCCGGAGTCGGGGAGGGAATTTTCTTTGCCGGACTCAAACATGTGGCGATAAAGGTCATCGCCTCCTACACCGAAGACCAGATTATCACTTCCGACCCGTCACAGGTTTTGTCTATTCAACAAGCCAAAAAGGACTTGGCGGAAAGCGAAGGAACATGAAAAACGGACATATTAATAATTTAACGGCAACACTGATGATATCGGTGGCCATTTTTTATGACTTAATACAAGCCCTTTTTGACCTTCTGCATTTAATCCCAGTTATAGGGAATGTCATCGCGACTGTTATAACCGCTCTTTTGAGTGTTGTGGCGTGGCTGACATTTTATGTTTGGTTTAAAATGCACGGCGTTCATTTTAATAGCGCAAAAAGAGCCATTACTATGGGCGCGGGTTTTTTGATTGAGCTCATGCCGATATTAAACATCCTGCCCGCGTGGACATTGGCAGTTGTGCTCATTTTCCTGACCGCCCGAATGCCGAAAATCGTTCAAGTGGCCACCGGGGCAGCTGGAGCGGGGAAAGGGAGCACTGGCGGCGGTGTCAAAGGAACCGCTTCCTCGGAAACAAATAAGGTGCCCACCGACAGCGCGACCGAAACGGCGACTGAATAGACGCGGTGTGAACAGAAAAAGGCGTGGCGCCCGACAGCGTGCTAAAATACTGTTATGAATCCACTCGTTTCCCGTGGTAAATCCATTCTTGTTATTTTTTGTTTTTTTCTTATTTTCTCTTTTTTTGCGTCGCCATCTTTTACCCCCACGCGCTTTATCGCCGTATCCCACGCCCAAACAAACGCTCTCCGAATCACCGTGGTTCCACAATTCCCCGGCCCGTTTGAGACGGTAACGGTTGATGTGGAAGATTTTTCAAGGGACTTGAACAAGGTTGACATATCATGGTCGGTAAACGGCAAAATTGAGCAGAGAGGAGTCGGCTTAAAACGGCTCCGTCTCAACACCGGCGCACTTGGAACGGTTACAAATATTTCCATAAACATGGGCGGGGACATTCAATCGCTGACGGTTAGACCGGCGACAGTTGATGTTTTGTGGCAAGCGGACACATATACTCCGCCGTTTTACCGAGGCAAGGCCATTCACAGCAATCAGGACCCGATTACGGTGGTCGCCGAGCCGTTTTTTATAAACAGTCAGGGTGTTCGGCTTGACCCTGAAAAATTAATATACAGATGGACGCGCAACGGAAAGTTGAATGATTTGGCCTCGGGCTACGGCAAAAAAACTTTCCGGATTGTTCCTTCAATCCTGATGAAGCCGATTGATGTTGAAGTTGAGGTTTCGTCGGTTGACGGAATTTTCCACTCTGTGTCGTCAATAAACATTCCGGATTCAAAAACCGAGGTTTTGCTTTACGAAAACCATCCGTTATATGGAATTGTTTTTGAAAGAGCCCTGAACGCCAAAGAGTCCCCGATTACAAACCATGAAATTAGAATTATTGGAGTACCGTTCTTTTTTTCTAACCAACAGAAGAATCTTGGCCAGCTCGTTTATGATTGGAAACTGAATAATGCTTCGGTAAATCAGCCGGGCAATGAGGTCATTTTCAGAAAACCGGAGGGCGGGGGTGAGGGACGCTCCCTTGTCTCTTTGGGAATTAAAAATCCGGAAAGATTCGCCCAATCCTCAAGCGCCAGTTTGCATGTTCAATTCAAAGATGAGGAAGAAACTCCTGCGGGCCAAAATATTTTTTAAAACATGAAACTTCCAATCAAAAAATATCTGAAAATTTTACTGGTTTTGACCGTCTTTCTTGCGTTACTTGGAGTAACAGGCCAAGTATTCGCCGCCCTTGGTGAATACACGCCCTTGGTGAAGTTGCCCGGTATAGACAAAGCGGAAGCGAATAACCTGCCCGAGTATCTCAAGGCGATGTTCAAACTGCTTCTTGGCGTTGCCGGCGCGCTTGCGGTGATCATGATTACCCTCGGCGGCATTGAATACATGTCAACCGACTCCATGTTCGGCAAAGAAGAAGGGAAGAAAAAAATAAATAACGCTTTGTTGGGGTTATTGTTGGCAATCGGTGCGTGGCTCATCTTGTTCACCGTAAACCCCAAACTTCTTGAGTTTAATTTTAATCCAGCGCCGATTGCGCCGATTAATCCGCCACCAAGATGGGTGCCACCGCCTCTCTCAATAGGTGAAATTCACAAAAATAGGTATTGCTTTGGATCAGATGGTAACAACCAAGGTAATTTTGGGTTAAAATTACCGCCGATAGAAATCTATTATTATTTAGCGAGTAGTTCAATCAGCATTCGGGAGAAAATTTACGAATGTAAATGGACATCGCCGGTAGAAGGAGTAATTTCCCCAACAACCACTGCATGCCCTGATGGAACGAAGACAGAATTAATTCGTTGTGATGATGTTGGTCTTATCCCGCCCTCCTAAATCACCATGCTCAAAAAAACCATAAAAATAATAACCGCGCTTATCATCCTCCTCGCCATCGGTTTCGCCGTGTATTGGTTTTTTGACCGCCAGCAAGGTGGAGATGGTCTGCCCCAAAATAACGGGGGATTCAGCTTTAGCAATTTATTCCCATTCGGAAATTCAAACAACGGCGCGCCTGCAACGACAACTCCGACCGGGGCTCCGGGCATAAACGGCCAGAATTATGCGATTCCAACCGCACCGCCTCGTTTGTGGCAAATTTCAAACGAACCTCAATCCGGCGCGGTGGTCTTCAACGCCTCCAATACTCCATTCGTCCGCTTTGTTGACAAAGCAACAGGAAATATTTTTGAGAGTTCTCTTCGCCTTCTTGGATTAAAAAGGATTTCAAACACGACGATTCCGAAGGTCTACGAGGCGGTGTGGCAAGCGAGCGGAAACGCTCTTGTTCTGCGTTATTTGAGCGACGACAACGAAACAATCAAAAGCGTCTATGGAAAACTGGCCTCCATCTCGCCACTTTTCGGAGAAAACACCAATGAATCGGAATCACCCGCGGAAAAATCGCTCCGAGAACTTCAAACTGCCTTTCTGCCGGAAAACATAACGAGCATTTCGGCAAATCCATCAACCGGCGCGTTTTCCTATGTCGTAAAATCGCCAAATAAATCCGCGATTTTTGTTACAAACCCGCTCGCAGGCAGTCCTCGGCAAATTTTTGAGTCGGAAATCCGAGATTTCTCGGTTCACTGGGTAAACAATACGACCATCGGACTGATAAGCAAACCGAGCGACGACGCGATTGGCCAATTCTATTTTATAAAGACCGACTCCGGCCGGCTTGAGAAAGTAATGGGCGAGCGAAACGGTCTTATCGCCATTTCAAATTCCGCGGGGGCGAAAATTTTCTACTCGGAATCAAGAAATAATTCTTTTGCGTCCGGCCTATTTAATCCAAAAACGGGGGAGGAAACACCGGTACCGTTCACTTCGCTTCCAGACAAGTGTGTTTGGTCAAACAAGGACTCCTACCTTTACTGTGCCGTTCCTAAATCAATTCCGTCCGGGGAATATCCCGACTATTGGTATCAAGGCAGGGTTTCTTTCAGCGACACATTCTGGCGGATTGACACTTCAACTGGCGCGACTGAATTCCTGATTGACCCAGCAACGGTTGCGTCTGCCGCATCTGTTGAGTTTGTTTCGTCTACTGCCCCTGCCGACGATAGAACAGAAATTGATGCTGTTGATTTAATCCTTGACCCGAACGAGGAATATCTTGTTTTTACGAACAAAAAGGACTCTAAATTGTGGGGCTTGAAGATTGAAAAGGGAAGTTAGTTGGAAATTTGGTACTTATTAAGTTTTAGACATCGCCACGACACTTTCCTTTTTGCCGCTGTTTGCTTGTTTTTTGTCATCCGCTTTCGCCACCGCTCGGCGGATTACAAGTTCTTGACCGATGGTGAAAATATTACTGGTTATCCAGTAAATGGCGATTGCTCCGGAAATTGTCCAGGAAATAATAAAGGCGAGCACAGGCAACATGTATCTCATTTGAACGCCCATTGTCTTGGTTAAATCGTGCTTGAACCTCTCCTCTTTGGTCATGTTTTCTTTATTGACTGGGTTTTTTGAGGCCGGCGGGAGAGAGTATTTAATTTGAATGTATGAAGAAACTCCGGCTAAAACAGCCAGAACGATATTTTTCCCGGAAATATCAATCATGCCCAAAAAACTGGTGTTGATTACCTCCGGCACCTTCACAAAGGAATACAAAATGTCTTGATTTATATTCCCAAAATCACCGAGAAACACTTTGTAGAGGGCAAAAATAATCGGCAGTTGAATCAGAATCAGAATAATGCTCGCGAATGGATTCACGCCGTTCGTTTTGTAAACTTCCATCGTTTTTCGCGCATAGGCCTGTTTGTCGTCTTTGTATTTCTTTTTTAATTCTGCCAGCTCCGGCTCAATTTTTTTCATTTTTAATTGAGTCGTAACCGCTTTTTTTGAAAGAGGGAAGAGGATAAGTTTTATGATGATGGTGAAGATGACAATCGCGACGCCTGCGTCAATCCATGGCACGATATCCATTAAAAAAATCAGCCCGTTGTAGAGCGGGTTGTAAACGCCGGCATTGTAGAGAAAAGACATTGGACTATTTTACTTCAAGCAGGCGAGGTTTTCAATGCGCTGTGTATGCGCGTGCAAAGATGCGGCGTGCAAACACTCTTTGGAGCGCCCTTTCCCGCCGGGTGCGGAGAAGAGTGTTTGCGCGCCACACAGTACGCTACCTAATACAACCTGGCGCGCGAAAGTAATCCGTCAATCTCTTTTACAATATCGGCGTATGGTAATTTCTCGCCACCTTTTTTTACAGTGATCGCTATCAAAAATCCGTGCTTTATCTTCGGCCAGAGATTTCGGATGACACTATAGACACGCCTTCGGGTTCGGTTTCTCAACACCGCCGTCGGCGCGACTTTTTTTGAAATTGAGACGGCAAAACGCGTTTGGCCGTCGGGGGATTTGAGTGTTTTCAGTAAAAAATTAGGGGAGAAACCGACGGCGCCGCGTCCAAAAACCTCTCGCGCCAGCGCCTTTGGAATTCGTTGCTTTTGGGGAAGCATTCGGGTTGGTTTGCCGGGTTATTAAACAGAAATCCGCCGCCGGCCTTTTGCCCGACGGCGCGTCAAGGTTCTTTTCCCGCCAGCCGACGCCATTCTCTTCAAAAAACCGTGGCTTCTGGCTCGTTTTCTCTTTTTAGGTCTGTATGTTAAGCCCTGTTTCATAGATATTTACCATACTACAACAAACTTAAACTCAAATCAACAAAATCAGCGCGAAATCAATATAAAATTAAAAAAAACTGAAGTCCACATGCTATGCACAATTTATGAACATAGATGTTTGCCAAAAACAAGTACTATAATTTGACCTCAAGGATATAATCTACCTGAAATATCAAATCAAACTCAAATCATGCCTCCAACCGACAATAAAAAACTCTGGGACAATGTTTTGGTTGAAATGGAACTTTCGGTCTCAAAACCGAATTTCAACACTTGGTTCCGCGACACTTCTATTTTCAAAGTGGATGATGGAATAGCCCAGATCAGCGTCCCAAATAATTTTGTTAAGGACTGGCTTTATAAAAAATATCATTCAACGATTCTTAAAATTCTAAGGGCGACGACCCCGACTGTTCGCTCGCTTGAATACATTGTGAGCCGAGACGACCAAAAAAAACGAACTCAAATTGAAGAACGTCCCGCAAACGCCACGCTCATCAACAATGAATTACCGCTTGGCGACTTTTATATAAACAAAGAAGACAATCTGAACCCTCGTTATGGATTTGATTCGTTCATTGTCGGCCCGTTTAACGAGCTTGCCCACGCCGCCGCCCAAGCGGTTGTAAAAAAACCCGGCATTGTCTACAACCCGTTGTTTGTTTACGGCAACACCGGCCATGGGAAAACCCATCTCATCCAAGCGGTGGGGAATTACTTGAAACACATGTATCCTGAAATGAGAATCCATTATGTGACATCGGAAAAATTCGCCAGCGACTATGTAAGTTCCGTTCAGTCAGCCCAAAGCAATCCGAATAACTCAAATAAAATCAGTAATTTTAAGGAAAAATACCGGAAATACGATGTTTTGATAATGGACGACATTCAATTCCTTTCAAAAACCGAAAAAACCCAGGAAGAGCTTTTCCATTTATTTAATCATCTTTACGACAATAACAAACAAATTGTTTTCTCGTCCGACAAACATCCGAATTACATCCCAAATCTTGAAGACCGCCTCCGGTCGCGTTTCGCCGCCGGCATGATTGTTGATATTCCCGCGCCGGACCATGAATCAAGAATCGCTATTCTCAAAGCAAAATTAAGAAATCAGGCGTTCATTCTCTCGGATGAGATTATTGATTTCATCGCCGCGTCAGTTGCCACCAACATCCGCGAACTTGAAGGGGTCCTAAACTCCATTGTTTGCCAATCCCAATTAAAAAACCGAGAAATCACTTTGCAAGAAGCCAAAAATCTCCTCAAAAACAGCGCCCGACCGTCAAAAAGAACTCTTTCCACAAAAGAGGTCATTAAAATTGTCGCTGATTTCTATAACATAGAGGAAGCAAGCATATATGAGAAAACAAGAAAAAAAGAGGTGATTCGCCCCCGCCAAATCACAATGTATATCTTGCGGGAGGATTTCAAAATTTCTTATCCTTCTATCGGAGAACGGCTTGGGGGGCGTGACCATACAACTGTCATCCATTCTTGCGAGAAAATCAAGGTTGATATAAAAGTTGACCCGACCATCATCCAAGAACTTAACCAAATTCGGGCGCTTATTACATAAGCATACATAAGCCGTATATGGATAAGTTGTTGATAAAGTATTTATAACCCCATGGATAACCTCTTAATTAACCACGATAAACCTGAATTTCCACAAATAAGTTGGGGACAATTTAAACAAAAAAGGGATATAATTTCACCTTGCCCTCATAAAGTTAGAACTAATCCACAAAATAGGTGGATAAAAAAGGATTCAAAAACCTTGATTTTAAACAATTTTAAGAACTTATTAAGATATCCCCGACTATAATAGTAGTAATAGAATTTATTATACAAATATATGAAGACGGAATGCATAAAAGAAAAATTAACATCTGCGGTCGCTCAAGCTGAAAAAATTACCGGAAAAAATTTAACCCTACCAGTTCTTGGTTGTGTGCTCCTTGAAGCGACAAAGAATTCCATCTCAATAAAATCCACCAACCTAGACCTCGGTGTTGAAATAACTATTCCGGCTAAAATTCAAAAAGAAGGCCGTGTGGCGGTGCCCGGCAGTATTTTGTCCGGCTTTTTAAACAACTCTCCGTATGAAAACAACATCTCTCTTGAAACAACCGAAACCGGTCTCCTTAAAATTACAACCCCAAAAACATCAACAAGCATAAAGTCGTTGGTTTCGGATGATTTTCCATCCATTCCAGAGGTCTCAAAAGAACAGTCTTTCAAAATCAAGGCCGTTGATTTTGTCCGTGGGTTGAGGTCTGTTTGGTACAGTTCGTCTGTTTCAAGTATTAAACCCGAACTCTCAAGCATCCTTGTCCGTTGCGATGACGATGTTTTGGTTTGCGCCGCCACTGATTCATTTCGGCTTGCGGAAAAGCGAATTAAACTCAAAAACCAAAAGTCCTTTGAAAACATTCTTATCCCTTTTAAAAATATCCAAGAAATAATTAGGATTCTTGAGGCGGCGAAAGACGAGGTTTTGTTTTGTGTTACCAAAAACCAAATTTCCGTTTCTTACGATGGGGTTTATCTCACTTCAAGGGTCATTGATGGGGTTTTCCCTGATTATCGCCAAATAATTCCCAAAGAGAGCCAGACCGAGGTTGTAGTCCTAAAGGACGACTTTGTTCAGGCCTTCAAAATCGCCAATATTTTTTCAGATAAATTCAATCAAATTAACATGCGTGCCGAACCAACCAAAAAATCATTTGAGATAAGAACCAGTAACGTTGATTTAGGTGAATGTCTGAACAAAATTGATGCGACGCTTAAAGGTGAGGACGTCGCCGTGAACTTCAACCATAAATATGTGACCGACTGTTTCTCTTCTCTTAACGGAGACAGTGTTTTATTGTCGTTTAACGGCCTTAATAAGCCGTTGGTAATTCGGAGCACGGGCGACTCGTCATTCCTTTACCTCGTGATGCCGATGAACAGGTAAAGGCCTTGTGTAGAAAACACCAAAATGAACCACATTGACGTTTTTTTCAGCAAACTCAAGAGCACTTTCGCCAATCAGACCGGTAAAAAAGAAATAATCTCTTCCGCTTGCCTGCGCCATAGTGCTGTTGACGCCGGCGCTTCTCAAATAGAAATCCACGGCCGGGTTGTGAGATTAAACATCAGCCCTGCCGCCAAAAGCGCGATTTTCCTTAAAAAAACAGCGATTTTAGACGACATAAATCAAAAAATAAAACCAACCCTTATTGATATTCGTTAATCCAAGACGGGAATTAATCCAAGACGGAAAATCGGGTGCTCACTTCTCCTCTATTGGAGACCGAATCATAGACCACTACCCGGAGAGAATTTTTGTTTTGGCCACTTTGAATTGACGCGATATCTTCCGGAAGAAAAGAGAATCTGAACGGGGGGATGGCACTGCCGATATATTCGTCGTTGACAAAATAGTCGGCCTTGGTGATTTGGTATCGGCCGTCATTCTGAAATCTGACATCTATTCTTGAGTTTCGTTCATAAACACGATTGGAAGCCGGGCTGTCAATGATTATCAGCGGTAAGTCGTCCGGGTTGTGAACATCGTCAAACTCGGTCGGAATTCGTCTCGTAGGAGCGTCCCCAATGCCATTGGCGACCACCCACGCCCGCAATTGGTACTCCCAAGACCCAAATTGCGGGTCGGTTCTGTTTGGCGAGGCCGTTCCCCGAGGGTCTTCCTTGTTTATCCAATAGAGAATTGAATGAACGCCACCAGACAGAATTTCGTCAAGCGTTTCGGCCGGAGTGTACTCGGTGGCCAGTTTGCCAGAAATTTTGTCTATAAGAGTGGATTGCCCGCCTTGCCATCTGCCGCGGAGTATCGGTTTCAGGTCATAACCAGTTTCTTTTTCCGGCCGAGTGAATTTAACATCGGGAACTTTTTTGAGAACCCCATTCATTATTTTGTTCCAATAAGGAGAGATGATAAAAGCCGCGATTTTTCTCTCCATTGGAGTATTGTCATTATTCCCGGCCCAAGCGCCAATGGCGATATCCGGCGTGTAGCCGACGATAATCGCATCGCGGTAGTCGTTGGTGGTTCCGGTTTTTACCGCCACATCGCGTCCCGGAAAATAGAGAGGGGAGCCGAAACCAAAAGCCGGAGCTCGAGCTTGTTCGTCGGATAAAATATCGGAAATTTCCTGAGCTATTTTTCGGTCAAGGACCTGGACTGGCTGACCCTCGGCCTTTTCAACAACTTGGCCGTTTCTGTCTTTAACCTCCAAAATAGCTCGGTACGGATTTCTAACACCTTCATTGGCGAATACTCCATAGGCACTCGTGAGGTCTAAAAGAGAAACCTCGCCGCCTCCCAAAACAAGCGTCAGCCCGTATTGGCCGATGTTGGTCAAACTTTGAATGCCCATACTTTTAGCTAACTGCAAAGTTTCATTCATCCCGGCTAAATAAAAGGTTTTGATTGACGGGATATTCCTTGATTGGGCTAGACCTTGGCGCATTGATACCGGCCCGACATACTTATTGTCGTAGTTTGTCGGCATGTAGCAGTTTGACGACGAGTAGAGAGGTTTGCCGTCCGGGGCGCAGGTGGTTGAAAATTCTGTCGGCAGGTCAAAAATAACCGTGTCCGGCGTGTATCCTCGGATAAAGGCCTGGGCGTAGGCGAACGGTTTGAAGGCCGAACCCGGCTGGCGGTGAGCGGTGGTAATGTTGAAATTGCCGTCAATTTCTTTGTCAAAATAATTTCTTGAACCGACCATGGACAAAATGTCGCCGGACTTCGGGTCAATGGCGACCAAAGCCACATTTTCGGCGTCAAAATTTTCTTTGTTTTTGAGCGCCTGCTCCAGCGCGGCGTCCTCGGCTTTTTTTTGCAATTCGTAATCAAGGGTTGTCACGACGCGCAATCCGCCTTCCTCAAGAACCCGCTCGCCGTACTTTTTTATCAATTCTTCCCGAACAAACATCACAAAATGGGGCGCTTTGATGCCGAATTCTTCCTGCGGGCGGAAATTCACTTTTTCTTCCCGCGCCTTGTTATGCTCAATTTCGCTTATAAACCCATTTCGGAGCATTTCACTCAATACCAAGTTTTTGCGCTCCTCAAGCGATTGTTTGTTCGGTCCGTAAGGCGAATAAAAAGTCGGCGCTTTCGGAAGAGAAGCGAGATAAGTCGCTTCGGCCAGCGTGGCGTTTTTTGAGGACTTTCCAAAAAAGGCCTGACTGGCTTCCTCAATTCCATAAATACTGCCGCCGAAAGGAATTTCATTCAGGTATATTCCGAAAATTTCATCTTTTGAAAGAATTTTTTCAATTTTTGGCGCCAACGCCCACTCTTTTATTTTTCTGGAGATTTGTTTCTCGTTCGTCAAAAGGGAATTTTTTACGACTTGCTGAGTGATGGTTGAACCGCCCTGATTAAAACCAAAACCTGTGATATTGGCTGAAATCGCCCGGATTATTGAAGAAATTTTTATGCCTTTGTGTTTGTAAAAATCCACATCCTCAATGGCCAGAATGGCGTTTTTGATATTCGGCGAGATTTCAGCAAACGGCACAACGGTGCGTTTGACGTTGTGATAGACGTCGTAAAGAAGAACCTCGCCTGTTCGGTCGTAGATTTTTGTGGATTGAGTGACACTGCGCTCCTCAAAGGAATCAAGAGTCGGAATTCGCCAGCTTGAAATCCACAAAAGGAAAAAACCGGCCAAAAATATCAGGCCCGCCATTCCGATGACAACCGTTTTAATTACTGCGGTTTTGCGTTTTTTGTTCAGCATATTTTCTCTCGCGTCACGTCGCCAATGATATCACAAAGCCATTTGACGCCTAAAACAGGAGATTGTGATAAAGTAGAGCCATGATAGAAGAGATTTTGACTCGGGGAGTGGAGGAAATTTTTGTTAAAGATTGTCTGGAGAAAAAACTTCATTCGGGCAAGCCACTTCGGGTTAAATTAGGGATAGACCCAACCGGCAAGGATATTCACATTGGTAATGCCGTCGTTCTCTGGAAACTCCGGGCTTTTCAGGAACTTGGCCACAAAGTGGTCTTTGTCGTCGGTGATTTCACCGCTCAAATCGGCGACCCGTCGGACAAACTTGAAAAACGACCGATGCTTTCAAAAAGCCAGATTGCCCAAAATATCGTCGGTTACAAAAAACAACTCGGGAAAATAATAGACCTAAAACGGGCCAAAATTGTTTTCAACAGCTCTTGGCTTTCCAAATTAAAATTTGGCGAAATTTGTCAGTTGGCGGAAAGTTTTTCAGTCCAACAAATGACAAACAGGCGGAATTTCAAAGACCGGATTGAGAAGGGAGTTGAGGTGTCGCTTCGGGAGTTTTTGTACCCGTTGATGCAAGGTTACGATTCGGTTATGGTCGGAGCCGACATTGAAATCGGCGGGTTTGACCAATTATTTAATCTTAAGGCCGGGCGAATCATCCAGAAGCATTACGGCATGGCCGAGCAGGATATCTTAACGACCAAAATGCTACTTGGCACCGACGGCCGCAAAATGTCCAAATCATGGGGAAATGTGATAAATATCACCGATGAGCCGGACCAGATGTTCGGCAAAACTATGGCGATACACGATGGTTTAATGCAAGATTATTTTTTGCTTTGCACGGACATGCCTGCGGGCGAGGTCGGGAAAATCGGCGCTCGGCTTGAAGCCGGAGAAAATCCCCGCGACCTTAAACTGGAATTGGCTGAAAGAATCGTTACTCGTTATTGGGGAGAAACGGCGGCAAAAAATGCTCGGAATAAATTTATTGAAGTTTTTAGCGAGAAAAAAATTCCGGAGGATGTTGAAACGGCAAATGTAAATCCAAACACAATGCTCTTGGACGCGATGCTGGCGAAGGGTATTGTCAAATCCAAAACAGAATGGCGACGGCTTGTCGGCGAAGGCGCGGTAACCGACGCCTTAACCGGCGTGGCGGTAACAAACCCAATCGCACCTGCCGAGAATAAAACATTTCGCGTTGGGAAGAGGCGGTTCATTAAGATTGTGATGAATTCATAAATCAACCCCTTACATTTTTTAACGGGGCTTTTTTTTTACAACAAAAAACCGCGAGATTTTGCACGCGGTTTTTTGGTCTGCGGTTTTTTGTTTCCGCTATTCTTTTTCATCCTCAAGCGGCGTTTCTTCGTCATCCCCATCCACATGCATACCGCTTGATTTCAACTCGCCCTCTTCGGTTTCTTCTATATCGCCAAAATCTTGCTCCAACTCATCACGCATGTCCATAGGTTCATCCATAATTGTCTTTTAAGCTTATTTTGCTAATTGTTCATCGTTCTCGTTTCTTGCTTCGCCACCATGTTTTATCAAATTTAAAAAATCTTGGCAAGAAAGAAAACAGAAAACTGGGGACAGCGGGGACAAGGCGTTAGAATCCAACCGTGTTGCGCCGACGCGAGGCGATATGGGTCAGCCCGACGGCAATCGCGTCGTATTCGTCGTCGTGTCGTTTTTTGTCCGACTTCTTGTTATCCATTTCAATGAGTCGGCCGACCATGCTTGTAACATGATTCTTGTCGCTTTTGCCGTAACCTGTGACAGCGATTTTGACCTGAATCGGCTTGTAGTAAAAAACCTTCGCTCCGGATTTTGAGGCCTCGTAAATAATCACACCAAGGGCCTGCGAAACTAAAAGAGCCGTTTTTTGGTTTTTGCTGAAAAAAAGTTCTTCCACGGCAACGGCGTTCGGTCGCCATGTTTTAATAAGTTTGGAAATTTCCGAGCCAACAATGGCCAGACGCTTTTCGTGCGGATTTTTTTTGTCGGTAACAACGCAGTCGGAAAAAAGGAGAGACGATTTGCCGGCTGATTCTCTTATCACCGCGACGCCGAGCCGGTCGTAACCGGGGTCAATGGCGAGAACAATTTCGTCGTTTTTATCCGGCGACATATTTATTCGGCATTAGTGTACACAGCCTGAACATCGTCATCCTCTTCAAGCTCGGTTATTATGACATCAAGTTTTTGGAGGTCTTCATCGCCGAGAGTTATGGTGGTGTTCGGAACCCAGCCCTCGGCGGTTTTGGCGAAAGCCCAAGAGGCCGCGCCCATGCCGGCTAATGCAAAACCGTTTCGGGAAAGAATGTGTTTGATTTCCTGGGAGACCTTGTTTTTATTGTCCGTCAGAGTGTCTATTATCAGCGCGCAACCGCCCGGACCATAGGCCTCGTATATGGCCGACTCCATCTCTGCCGTCTGCTCGGTTGATTTTTTTATTGCTCGCTCTATGCTGTCGTTCGGCATGTTTATCGCTCTGGCGCGCTCAATAATCGCCTTGAGGGCCGGACTATTTTTGTCGGCGCCCGTCTTACCGCCGGAATTCTTGGCCTCAACCGTGATGAGTCGGGAAAATTTTGAAAAGGCCTTGCTCTTTTGAGCGTCCGTTTTGCCTTTTTGGCGTTTTATTTGCGCCCATTTGTTATGTCCGGACATGGTTATCTCGCAGGCAGTGTTGCCTTCAGGGGTACGCATAAATTCCTGCTGGAATTTTGCTCCCGCTCGGACGCCTTCGCGTCCTCCGCGAGCCCCCTTCTGGCAACACTGCCTGCGAGATAATCATAGCTGACAGCAAAGCGCCGAGCAAACTAAATTTTTACAAAAGCGCACCCCTGTCGGCGGGCGGAGAATTAATGTGCTTGTAAGCAGCGTCGGTCGCCGTTCTTCCTCGCGGTGTTCGCTCAATGAAACCGATTTGCAAGAGATACGGCTCGTTAAATTCCTCAAGAGTCGCTTCTTCTTCGGAAAGCGAAGCGGCCAAAGTGTTCAAACCGACGGGACCGCCCTTGAATTTTTTAATAATCGTCTCAAGAATCGCCCTGTCGGACGCAACCAATCCCATTTCGTCAACGCCCAAAAGAAGGAGTGCTTCGTCAACGGTTTTTTTGTTCAGATTCCTTTTGTGAATTTGCGCAAAATCGCGACAGCGTTTCAAAATATAATTTGCGGTGCGGGGCGTATAACGGCTCCTCTTGGCGATTTCCTTCACTGCGTCTTCGCTGACCTCCACGCCGAGAATTTTCGCCGAGCGGCGGACGATCCTCTCTATTTCCTCGTTTGTGTAAAACTCCAGCCGAAATATACCGCCTGAAAATCGGCTACGAAGAGGCGCTGAAATGAGAGCGATGCGGGTTGTTGCCGCGGCCAGCGTGAAAGGCGAAAGTTCAAGCTGGATGGTCCGGGCCGAGGGCCCTTTGCCGATGATGATGTCAAGCAAGCCGGTTTCCATCGCCGGATAAAGGACTTCTTCAATGGTTTTATTCAAACGATGTATTTCGTCAATAAAAAGCAAGTCGCCCGGAGTCAGATTTGTGAGAATGGATGCCAAGTCGCCGACCTTTTCTATGGCCGGGCCGGAAGTAACTTTTATCTGCGAACCGGACTCTTTGGCGATGAGGTGGGCGAGGGTTGTTTTACCGAGGCCGGGCGGACCGTAGAAAAGGATGTGCTCGGGAGGATGGTTCCGGCCTTTGGCGGCCGCCAAGAGGATTCGCAAATTCTCCTTGATGGAGTTTTGACCGATATAGTCCTCAAACTTCTCCGGTCGGAGAGTTAAGTCTAAAAATGAGGTTTCTTTTTTCTCCTCGGTTTTTTCTGTATTTTTTTTCATACTGTTTTGAGTGTCTGTAACATCCGCCCCGCAATTGTATTCGTAGCGACGGTTTTGTTAAGTTACGGCGCGGAGAATGCAATTGCGGGGCGGACGGTATATATTAAGAAACTGGCATGTCAACAACGCGGTTCAACTCATCCATTGTCGTAATGCCGAGAAGAACTTTAATCACCCCGTCTTGGGTCATATCCAAAATATTCTGACTGGCGGCCGCCTTTTTTACTTCGCGCTCGCTCGGATTGTTTTCAACAACTTCTTCAATGTTCGCATCGCTTTTAATTGCTTCAAATATGCCGATTCGGCCCTTATAGCCGGTATTGTGGCACTTAGCGCAACCGGCGGCAAGCCATATTTTTTCTGTCCGGATGCCGTCAAAATATGTTTTGTCGGCGATTGTGGCTAAAACCGAATCAATAATTTTTTTGTCTGCGGTCGGCGTGGCAATTTCTCTTTTGCAATCGGAGCACAGTTTTCTGACCAGTCGCTGGGCCATGGCGATACTGACCGAAGAAGTAATTACTTTTGGATTGACGCCGAGGTCAATGAGCCGAGGGAAAGTGCCCGCGGCGTTGTTGGTGTGAAGAGTGGAAAAAACCAAATGGCCGGTTAGAGCGGCATTGATGGCGATTTCCGCCGTTTCATTGTCGCGAATTTCGCCGACCATTATGACATCGGGGTCCTGACGCAAAGCGGAACGCAGACCTTCAAGAAAAGTGTAGCCCTTGTCGGCGTCGGTTTGGGTTTGAACAATGCCGGGCAGGTGATATTCAATCGGATTTTCAATCGTAATGATTTTTATCTCCGGCGAGTGGATTTTTTTCAGAAAAGCGTAAAGGGTCGTGGTTTTGCCGGAGCCGGTTGGGCCGGTGTTCAGAATCATGCCGTTCGGTTTGCTGATTTCATGCTCAATGATTTTCAGAAGCCGAGGATGGATGCCGAGTTCTTCAAGAGGCACGGAAATCGCGTCCGGATTGAGGATGCGCAGCACAATCGTGTCGTTATACGCGCCGGGCAAAAGGGAAGTGCGGATTTCAATTTCGCTGTCATTGACCATGATGGTGAATCGGCCGTCTTGAGCCCGGCCCTTGATGTTTAATTTCAGGTTGGAAAGAAGTTTAATCCGCGACAAAAGAAGTCCGTATGTGCCCGGGTCAAGGCCGATGATGTCGGTCAAAATGCCGTCAAGCCGATAACGCAAACGGGCGTGCGTCTCTTCCGGTTCAAAATGAATGTCGGAGGCGCCGGTGGAAAGCGCGCCGGCGATGATGATTTCAAACAGGCGAGAAATACGATAGATTTTTTTCGTGCCGAGGATTTCTTTTATCAGAGAAGCAATGTCTCCGATGCCATGGACTTTTTTGGCAAACTCGGCGATTTCTTCGTTAGAAATCGTGAGCGCACCGCCCTTTGTCTCAAAGGAATACGAAAGGTCTTTGTATCTCTCCCAAACCTTTTTCAGGCCTTCCATTGAAACCAAAAAAAGCACCGGTTCGTAATTTCGGTTTTTGAGACCGTTGATAATGTCAATCGTTTCCGGATTTTTCGGCGACAAAATTCCGAGACGAACTTGTTTGTCTATGACATTAAACGGAGCGACATTGGCCGCTCGGGCCTCTTCCTCTTTTATCACCCGCAAAGCGTCAATGTTTACAGGATAAAGAGTCAAGTCAAGATATGGCAGGCCATACTTGGCCGAAAGGATTTTAGTCAGATTTTCGGCCTCAAGTTTTTTCAGCTCGTCTATCTGCTCGTTTTGTTTTTGCTCATTAAACGCAAAGTGCATGATCGCCTAATTATATTGGTGGAAGTGGGTTTCTACAATGGATTGCGCGCAAGGTTTTGAGGCGTTTTGCATGCTACAATCAGGCCATGAAAACCGCTCCTCTGACGATTTCTGACACGAAAAATTTGGCTAAAAATCTGCTTGAGCGGATAGTTGAGCAAACAAAGGAGCGAGCAAATTTCGGCTTGTGCAGGCAAGCCCTGATTATCGGCCTTTACGGCGACCTCGGCTCCGGCAAAACGACATTCATGCAATTTTTTGGCGAGGCGCTGGGAGTCAAAGAAAAAATTTTAAGCCCGACATTTGTCATTGAAAAAATTTACAAGATTGCTCATCCTAATTTTGACCATTTAATCCATATAGACGCCTACCGTCTTGAAAATGCGGACGAGATGCGGAATCTCGGCTGGGCGAATATCATAAAAAATCCGCGTAACCTCATTGCCGTAGAATGGGCCGACCGAATCGCCGAATTGCTTCCGAACAATCATATCTGCGTCAATTTTTCTCATCACAATGAGGAAAGCCGGATAATCACTTTTAAATCATAATTAGAAAAAATGACCGCCCAAGAAACAAAAAAACGATTGGTTTTGCTTGACGCGCACGCGATTATCCATCGGGCGTATCACGCTTTGCCCGACTTTTCTTCTTCCAAAGGCGAGCCGACAGGCGCTCTCTACGGCTTGGTTTCCATGCTTATCAAAATTTTTTCCGACCTTTCGCCCGACTATGTCGCCGCCTGCTACGACCTGCCGTCGCCGACTCACCGCCATGACGCATACGAAGGATATAAAGCCACCCGCAAAAAAATTGACGACGCTCTGGTCACCCAACTTATCCGCTCAAAAGATGTTTTTACGGCTCTCAACATTCCGATTTACGAGTGCAAGGGCTTTGAAGCCGACGATATTTTGGGCACGATTGTTGAGCAATTAAAAGAAAATACGGATATGGAAATCGTAATCGCGTCGGGCGACATGGACACTCTTCAGCTTGTTTCGGGCAAGAAAGTCCGTGTTTACACTCTCCGGAAAGGAATTAATGACACGATTACTTACGATGAGGACGCGGTAAAAACTCGGTTCGGTTTCGGGCCGGAACTTTTACCGGATTACAAAGGCCTGCGCGGAGACCCGTCGGACAACATTATCGGTGTTCCGGGCATCGGCGAGAAAACCGGCACCGAACTTATTAAAAAATTCGGCTCCATTGAAGATATCTATAAAAAAATAAACGACGAAAAAACTGATGATAATGCCAGCGACAAACTTCTCGGTGGCGCGATAAAAGAGCGCACGATTGAGCTTCTCAAGGCGCATGAAGATGAGGCGAAATTCTCAAAAATGCTTGCCACGATTCGGCGAGACGCGCCGGTTGATTTTATCGCGCCGCTTCAAACTTGGCGTGAAGCGATTGAAATAGAAAAGGTCAGGGAATTGTTCAAGGAGCTTGATTTTAAGACCTTGCTTGACCGTTTGCAGGGGCTGGTAAATGGAAAAACGTCTACTCCGGCGAAAAAACAAAAAGACAAGACAAACAACGGCGTCGTCGTTTCTTCGGATATGGCGGGACTGGAGGAAATGGCAGGGTTTAAGGAAACGGCGGAACTTAAGGAGGCGGGGACACTTCCATTAGGCGTTCCGCAAGAAGAAATTGAAAAATTGTCGCTTGCTCTTTGGGTTGTTGACTCAAACATCACCAATCCAGGATTGCCGGAAATTCTGAAATTCGCCGAAACAGATTCTTTTGGAAAAGCCCGGGCAAAAATTTTGGACATGCTCAAGGAAGGAAAAACACGGGAGGTTTACGATAAAATAGAGCGTCCGCTCCTGTCGGTGATAAATAAAATGGAAAATAAAGGGGTGAAAATTGACATTGTTTATCTAAAAAAACTTTCTAAAGAATATCACGGACAACTTGACGCCCTGCAGGAAAAAATTTGGTCTCTGGCCGGCGTAGAGTTCAATATCAACTCGCCCAAACAAATGGGAGAAATTCTTTTTGGAAAAATTTTGCTGCAAAACAAAGGCAAAACAACCGCAACTGGCAATCGTTCAACAAAAGAATCCGAGCTGGAAAAAGTCCGTGACGCTCATCCAATCGTGCCGTTGCTTCTGGATTATCGCGAACTTCAAAAACTTCTCTCAACTTACATAGACAATATCCCCGAAAAAGTCGGACCAGACGGCCGACTTCACGCCAACTTTATCCAGACCGGCACGACCACTGGCCGACTTTCGTCGCAAGAGCCGAATTTGCAAAACATTCCGATAAAGAGCGAACTCGGCAAGCGAATCAGGAACGCTTTTGTTGCCGAAAAAGGTTTCAAAATCGTCGCTTTTGATTATTCTCAAATTGAACTCCGAATCGCCGCTTTTCTTTCCGGCGAAGAAAAACTAATTGAGATTTTTAAAACCGGCGGGGATGTTCATACCGGCGTGGCCTCTTTTGTTTTTAAGGTGCCGGAAGAAAAAGTTGATTCGGAAATGCGCCGGCGAGCCAAGGTCATCAACTTCGGAATTTTATACGGCATGGGCGTGAATGCTTTGAGGACGAACTTGGGCACGGGCAAAGACGAAGCGAAGCGTTTTCATGAAGAATATTTCAAAAATTTCAGCATTTTGGCGGCGTATCTTGAGCGCACCAAATACGAAGCGGCCAAAAACGGCTATACAGAAACCTATTTTGGCCGTCGGCGTTATTTCCCCGGCCTTCATTCCAAACTGCCGTTTATCCGGGCGGCGAGCGAGCGGATGGCCATAAATGCGCCGATTCAGGGCACTTCGGCGGACATAATCAAACTGGCGATGATTAAGGTTGATGAATTGATTGCGCGAGAAGGGCTTGGCAAAGATGTCTCTCTTATCCTGACTGTCCACGACGAATTGGTATATGAAATAAAAGAAGAAATCGTGGAAAAGATCCGGCCGAAAATAGCGGGGATTATGCAGGATATAATTCTACCGGAGGCCATCAAAGGCGTGCCTCTGGCGGTTTCAAGCGAGGTCGGGGAGAATTGGGGCGAAATGAAATAGGCGACGCTGGGCGGCGACATACGGCAAAAAAAATAAATAAACAGCAAAAATAATGATTTATTTTGTAACAGGCGAAGAACGCGGAACCGAAGAACGCGAAAAAGTGTTAAAGACGGCGCAAGGATTGGTTTCGGCACTCCAGAAAAAACGGCCGAACGCCCTCGTTTTTCGGATGTCCGGAGACGAATGGAATAGGGACTCTTTTGACGGCATTGCTACCGGCCAAGGACTTTTTGAAAACAAATATATTGTCGTTTTGGATTCGCTTTTCCAAAATGAAGAAGCTGCCGAATATCTGAAGGATAAATTAGAGGGTCTTTCCGTTGCCGAGCACGCTTTTGTTGTCATTGAATGCGCGCCGAAAACGGCGGTAAAAAATTTAATTAAGAAATTTGCCGAGAAGGTCTGGGAAATCAAGGAAGCGCCCGTCACGAACAAAAAGGACTTCAATATTTTTGCCCTGACCGACGCTTTTGGCGAAAGAAACAAAAGTCGCCTTTGGACGCTCTATCAAAAGGCGCTTATGTCAGGAAACGAACCCGAGGCGATTCACGGCGTTTTGTTCTGGCAAGTCAAAAGTTTACTCGCGGCCGCTCAAAGTAAAAATGCGGAGGACGCTGGGCTTAAGCCATTTGTCTGGGGGAAGGCGCGGGGTTTTTTAAAGAATTATTCACTGGACGAATTAAAGAAAATCTCAAGCGACATGGTCAATCTGTATCATCTGTCGCGTATTGAAAGCGTGCCGTTTGAAATTGCGTTGGAGGAGTTTGTGTTGGGGGTGGAAGGGAGGAATGCCACGTCGTCCTTGTGTTAGGGGGTTGGAGGGCGAGCCGAAACCAAGTCCCATATCAAATCAAACTTCGCACTTTCTGATAATGATATCTCTGCACTTTCAATTACCATCACAGCCAATTCCTCTTTGGCACTGACCATAATAACTCTGTCCCCATAAATCAGAGAGGATGTTTTGTGGCGATATTTGTCTGGGAGTATTCTTATTTCTCTTAATTCTTTTGTGCTGTCTCTGTGAGCCAATTTTTGAGCGTCTTCCTTGAAGTAGAGTGCCCTAAGCAAAATGTTTTTGGCCACCCTTTTGGGTAAATAATATTTTAAATCTAAATTCTCACCGATTATTTTGTGAAGTTCGGTTAGTGAACCGATGTGTCTCAAGGTGATATTAGGCACACGAAGAGAATTCTCAATCGCGGTTAAATATCCTTCCTTGCCCTCATAGTAAGTTACTTTGGGACGGTCTGGACTCTTTGCCATCGCTTTCAGTTGCGGCATTATTCGATCCAAATCTTCCAATTGTTTTTTTGTTCTCTCTTTGAGTATTTCCGGCAATGTAGCAACAAATCTTAAACCTTGGCGAGTGCGGAAACTGCCCATTAAGCCCTTCTGCTCTAAGGTCTTGAAAATCAAGTAGGCGCTGCTTCTCTTCAAGCTAGATTTTTTCGCCAGTTCTGCCATTCTTGCCTCTCCCGAATTAAGAGCAGAAAGGTATAGGGCCGCCTCTTTTTCCTCCAGCCCCAAATGTTGCAGTATTTCTTTTTCGTCGTACATATCCTTATAATGTCGTCATTTATGACAACATAGGGAATACTAAACCATTCTTGGGATATTGGCAATACTGGCAAAGGTTGCCCCATCTTCATTTCTGGTATTTATTGTCATAAAACTTGACATGTTTTGAGCAAGGTATACTCTTTGGTGTAGAAAGGAGGTGGTACTTTGTGTCGCAAATGTAATAAAAGTCCACAGAAAGGATAGAAAGGAGGTTAAACCAGTGGCACAGCTCATCGTAAAAGTCGTCACCACCGTCCTGCCACCTGAAAAGGTGGTGCCGGTTCCGACTCGGTCAATCGGACAGCGACGCCGACGGGTCAAGAAGGACAAGACGGCGGTCAATCCTTCATGAGTTGAAGTCGACTTGAGCCAAAGCGAGAGACATGGGTTTCCGCTTTGGCTCAAATTTTATAAAATAGGTCATAGTATTTTATTAGCTAAAATTTTTGCATTATGAAGTTCATCAAAATTATTATCGCAATTTTGGTTGTCGGTGGCGGAATTTGGTTGATTGCAGGTTGGAATCAACAAACCAAGGTACCGTCTTCGGAGCCGTTCAAACTAGGTTTTATCGGTCCCCTGACGAGTGATGCAGCTGTGTACGGAATTGATGAGCAAAACGCCGTTACTTTGGCGGTGGAGGAAATAAATCAGTCAGGCGGAATCAGTGGGCGAAGAATTGAGGTTATATATGAAGACGGTAAATGTACAGGCAAGGATGCAGCAACTGCTGCCCAAAAATTAATCAACATTGATAAGGTAAAAATAATTTTGGGCGGTATCTGCAGTAGCGAGACATTAGCAATGGCCCCGATCACCGAACAAAATAAGGTGTTAGTTTTCTCTGCGCTTTCCAGTAGCCCAGAGATTACCAAGGCGGGCGATTATGTGTTCAGAAATTCCCCGTCCGACCTAGATGTTGCTAAAGGATACGCGGATTATATCTTCAAAAAAGCTGGATATAAAAATATTGCCGTGCTGTCGGAGAATACTGATTATGGTATGGGTGTGCGGCAGGTCTTCAGTGAAGCTTTTAAGAATTTGGGTGGCATGATTGTGGCCGACGAAGTTTTCAGACAAGGAGAGCGTGATTTCAGAGTACAACTTGCCAAAATTAAAAGTGCCAATCCGCAAGCCGTATTTATCAATCCTCAAGCTGGCATTACTGGTGGTCTAGTGCTCAAACAATTAAAGGAACTAGGTGTGACTACCCCTATATTTAGCGTCTTCGTTTTCAGTGGGGAAGACGCTAGGGTGGCAGCGGGCGGATCAGCGGAAGGTCTGGTGTTCTTTGACGTGGTCGGTCTGACTACTGAAAAAGGGAAAGAGTTCAGAGACAAATTTATTTCCCGTTTCAGTAAGATTGGAGGAAGTGATTATGATGTCGGCGCCAGATATGACAGCGTTTATATCCTAGCCGACGCAATGAAAAAATGTTCGGAAGACACAGACTGCCTCAAACGCTACTTATACAATTTGGATTGGTATGATGGTGTCATTGGTCGCTACAAGTTTGACGAGAACGGTGATGTGGTAGGTATCAATCCCTTAACGCCAAAAACAATAAGGGGCGGTAGGGTTGAACTGTTGAGATAAGCTTTGGTATTGACCCCAAATTTTAAACACCGATTGTCTTGTGATGTGTACCCCATTTAGTGGACACTTTAGAAACACACCTCCTGCCCCTTTTGAAATTGAGTAAAAAGATGATTCTTGTACTCA
>ERZ1292623.1075-Hain-H51-01um-R1-1075-length-27183-cov-6_pt1 | contig 27183 bp, 24 predicted proteins | sample MGYA00564398_ERZ1292623 | MGnify/ENA primary metagenome ERZ1292623 (study PRJEB36523, sample SAMEA6512633) | groundwater metagenome | collected 2019-01-07 | study: AquaDiva: Metagenomics assemblies of 32 groundwater samples | reverse complement strand
ACCACTCCAAAAACACATTGTGAGTGCGATCAAACCACGGTTCGTTGCCATACAGCGTCGGTTTGTAATACTTGGCAAATGGCACAATAAACGTATCGGGCCCCCACCCGAGCACTGGGCGCTCACGCGCAGCCTCAATTGCCATTCCCCAAATTTTGATGCGGGGCTGATTTTGAATGTCAGTAAAAGACGTACCTGCAACTCGATTAAACAGAGGCACCGAGCGCACAACCGCGCTCTGCGGATACGCTTTAATTCCTGTAAGTAACGCTATACCAGCAATAACTGCCGCGAGTGCGCCGTACCTGAGTATTTTTTGTTTGGAAAAAATCAGCACCAGCATTGTCATCGTCCCCACGCCCGCAAGAAGACCCACAAACGCTCCGCGACTTGCAGGAAGGAGAAAGGCTCCAAGCAACACCAACTCTAAGGTAATGAGCGTCCAACGCTTGAGTTGGTTCTTCCACTCACTCGCAAGGAGCCCTCCGACCACGAACATGTGTGTCATGAGATATACCGCGAGATAGATGAAGTTTCCAAACGTTGCAAAGGGACGGTTCTCGGTCCCATACCCCTTCATCACATCAAATCCTTCCGCAAGAGTGAACAGCGCAATAAACGTCGCAACTCCAATGCTGACATATGCAAATCGCAACCAATCTGTTTTACTTTTGAGAATATGCGCTGCGGTAAGAAATAGCGCGAAGAGATGCAGATATGTAATCGTCCCCTCCATACGCTCGAAATTGGACCAGAAACTTTGATACGGATTGACCCCAAGAATTCCCGCAAGCGTGGCGATGCCCACGAACGCTCCGAACGCATATAGCACTATGCTTTTTCGAGGACGAAATGATGCGTCCAGCACCGCGAGCGATACCCACGCGACAAAGACAATTTCCGTGATGATCCGAAAAAAGAAGTTTTTTCCAGTAATAAACGGAAAATACATGGATTGAGTCACAATCAACGGAGTGAGGAGCAGTAACCCCAACCCAATGTACGCGACCCACTTGGCAAACGATTCGTAGGAGTTCATAGATTGCGATTAGTATGCCACGCGCTACCAAAAATGACAAAAAGCGTTATAGTACTCAATATGATTAGCAGGTCACAGGCCTATCGATTGCTCCCCGTTATTGATGGGGGCATTTTAGTTGCCGCATTGGCGGCAGCGCTTGCATTTCGATTCGGCGGTAGCGCGTTCCAAGATCAATGGAATTTGCACCTTACTCCATTTCTACTGGTCTTTTTGCTCTGGATCGTTATTTTCCGAATGCATGATCTCTACAATCCGTACCAGTCTCTGGACGTGCGGAAGCTATTTGAAAATACCCTCCGTGCGTTTACAATCGACATCGGTGTTGCGACCATTTTTTTCTACGCTATTCCCTATTTCGGTATTACTCCGAGAAAAAATCTACTGCTGATTGGCGGCGTGGGTATCATCGCATTTGCATGCTGGAGACTCGCGTTTACGCTGTTTATCCGCACCTATGTGCCACTAAAAATATTCCTTATTGGCGACGCGCCTGAAATGCGTGTGGTTGCGACACATATTGCAGCACACCCAGAACTCGGAATGAGCTCGGAAGTGTATCATGAACTCACTGATACGATGGTTGCCACAATGACTGCTACTGCACAGAACTATTATGTCGTGCTACCTGAATCAACAAAGTCATCCTCCACGCTGATGAAACAGATGTATGCGCTGCTCCCTTCTGGTGTCCAAGTGGTCGATTTTGCTTCGTTCTATGAACGCCTATTTCAAAAAATTCCTGTTTCGCTGATTACGGAACTTTGGTTTCTTGAACATATTGTTGAAGTAAAGAAGCCCTTCTTTTCGATGCTCAAGCGTTTTGTAGATATCGTGCTCGGAATTTGCATTGGAGCAATTACCCTTCTCCTCACACCATTGATTGCGCTTGCAATTAAGCTTGATAGCAACGGCCCAATCATTTTGCCTAATCATTACCGAATTGGGAAAAATGGTAAAAGATTTCAGTTATATAAGTTTCGATCAATGGGAAATAATGCTGAGAAACATGGTCCACAATGGACGCAAAAAAATGACCCACGAATTACTCGGGTTGGGAAATATTTGCGCGAACTACGTCTTGATGAGCTACCCCAAGTGTTAAATATTTTAAAAGGAGACATGTCTTTTATTGGCCCCCGACCAGAACGCCCAGAGTTTGTTGAAGGTTTAAAAAAAGAAATTCCCTTCTATGACATGCGCCACCTCGTAAAGCCGGGGCTTTCCGGATGGGCACAAATCAATCCTCCCTACTACTACGCTGGCACGGACGAAACAATCATCAAATTGCAATATGATCTCTTTTATATTAAAAATAGAAGCACGATGCTGGATGCATCAGTGCTGCTCAAAACGGTCGCCGTGCTCCTCTCTCGTAGGGGACATTAACTTAATATGTATTTCTTAACGTAATCTGTTCGTCCGGAGCAATATGTTGTTTCGCCCTGCGCCCAATAATGTGATTAAGTTGCTCTGGTCCTAATCCACCAATCAGTGGCCGCTTGAACAGTATATGGCTTTCGGTAATGTTTTCACCCCGAGTTATTTTTCGTGCAGCGACAATACTCTGCCCTGCCCACAGACGACTTTTATTGAGCGATTTTTTTGTAGAAAGATCTCGGAAAACCATACTTGCTTCTACATCTCGCGCCGCAGAAACAAACGTGATAAATTCATCCGACAACAATGCGCCGGGATTGTCCAATGATCGTGGGTCAGATTTATCAAAAGTAATATGTTTTTCCATTACTTTTATGCCCATCGCAATAGCAGCTAAAGGCACGTGATATCCGACCGTGTGATCCGAATACCCTACAGGCCCCGTCACCATGTGTTGGAGCTCATAAATTTGTCGGAGTGCCGCATGTTGTGGTTTTGTGGGATATTCCGTTGTGCAATGTAATGGAATCACCGATGGCGTTCCGCGCGAAACAAGTAGACGCACGCTGGACTGAATCTCTTTAGGAGTATGCATGCCAAACGAAATAATAACCGGTATTTTTTTTGATGCGACATGTGACAAAAATCGATGGTTATGCGCCTCACCCGATCCAACTTTAATACAATCCACCCCAAGCGCTACGAGCTTGTCCACACTTTCCTCATCGTGCGGACTCGCAAAACACGTAATGTGCTTTTTTTGTGCGTACGCAAACAATTTTTTTAAATTAGTAAACGACAGTTCCCGAGATTTCAGGCGCGTATACCAGTTATACCCTAATTTCTTTTGATATTTTTGCGCCGAAACCTTTGAAACTAGAGACGCAGTATTCCACAGTTGAAATTTTATGGCATCGGCTTTTGCAGCAACCGCCGCATCAATTTGTTTTTTCGCGAGCGCATACTGGCCATAATTTGTCACTCCTCCCTCACAAATGATAAAAACGGGGTGACCGTCCCCGATAGTGTGTTTGCCAATACGAATGGTGCGACTTGTTCGAATCATAGCTACCTCAATGTATACTACTATTATACCTATTGTACGCAGTTCCATCAGCATAGAAAAGAGGGTCGCACATGTGCGACCCTCTGTTATGTGTCATGGCTTCCATTTTACCGTCGGCATGATAACTTCCGGTTCGATGTTCCGCTTCGCAGCGATCACCGACCCCATCATCTCAGCTATCACCTCGTCAGTAAGCAAGTGCGGATGCAGACCGAGCGAAATCAGTGAGGAATTCTTCGCATTGTAGTAGTGCTCTTCGCTCTCTACTCTTGGGTTTCCGATCGATGCCATAGTGGCGTCGATTCCAAACTCACTATTTGCGACGTACTGCACGCGGCGCGCCAGCTCATTCACCGAATACTGCTCAGTAAACTGATTGAACACTCGGAACTCTCCTTTCTCCGCTGGATGTGTCACTGCAAGCTCCACACACTGTAATGTATCGAGAATGTTGAGATATCCGCGCGTTTGACCTCCGCGACCGTACACCGTGAGCGGAACACCCGATACAGCCTGCACGATGAAGCGGTTTAGAGCAGTGCCAAATACTCCGTCGTAGTGAAAGCTCGTAACAAATCCATCCGCAAGCAACGTCTCCGGCGTATGAATGCCGTAGACAACGCCCTGATTGAGGTCGGTAGCGCGCAACCCCCACGATCGACAGGCGAACTCGATGTTCACACTGTCTGCAACCTTTGAAGCGTGGTAGAACGATCCCGGACGCTTTGGATACAGCATTCGATCTTTTCTCCCGCGATGCTCAATCTCGATCCACCCCTCCTCAATATCGATGTTCGGAGTGCCGTACTCGCCCATCGTCCCAAGCTTCACCAGATGCGCATCAGGCACGATATCGCGCATCGCGAACAAAATGTTCAGCGTGCCAACAATGTTGTCCGCCTGCGTACGTGTTGCGCGCGAACGAGACATCATTGAATACGGTGCGGACGGCTGTTCGGCGTAATGGATGATCGCGTCGGGCAGAAACTCTCTCACAAACCCCAACGTTGCGCCGGGATTTGCAGCGATGTCTACCACATTCCCCTGCGGGAGCGCGATCTCCGTTCCCTGCCCCGAGCGATTCCACAATCGCACGCGTTTTTGTAGCGTCGGCCGCGAGAAGAGTGGTTCACCGCCTACTTCTTCCTCCCATCTTCGTTTCGCTAAGCTATCAGCGATCGCTACAGAGTGTCCTCGCCTGGCAAAATACATTACGGTGGGCCAACCGAGATAGCCATCTCCACCAAGCACCATGATGTTCATGTATCCAACCTCCTTTCTCGTAAGTACAAACTAACCGTACGCTACGTTGAATGAAGTGTTCTGTCAAGTGTTTTATGAGAAATTTCCATCCGATTGAAGCATCTCAAGCATGTGCTCTCCGCGCTCAAAATCCTCGGGACAATCAATATCAAGTGAGCGATTGTCGGGCATTAGATACGGGAGAACGTGATCCCCGTATAAACGCCCTTTCAAGAGTACGTCGCGACGCACAGCGTATACAGCACCGTTACGCCAATACACGCGAGGTAGTTCTTGTCTGCGCGTACCCTCCGCCTCAACTGCACAAAACGATTTTAACATTCCATCTTCAATCACTTTTGCTTTTGCGGGATGATGGTCGATATATTCTACAACACTCACCGCGCTATCAGCATCAGATTCCGCAAGCAAGTTTACCACCGAATCAATATCTTCAGAAAGACGTAGGGGCGATGTGGGCTGCAAGGTCACAACAATATCGTATGTGACGCCATCCGCAGCTTCAGCAAACTTCAGAGCGTGCTGTAACACAGGGAGATGAGGAGTATCATCAGCCGCCAATGATGCTGGTCGAAAAAATGGCACATCTGCTCCTGCGGTACGCGCAATCTCAGCAATATGTTCATCGTCGGTAGAGACAATCGTGCGTGTGAGTGTGTGAGCTGATCGCGCTGCCGTAATCGTGTAGGTAATGAGAGGATTGCCTCCAAATAACTTCACATTTTTTCCAGGAATTCCTTTTGATCCTCCACGCGCAGTAATTACTCCAAGTACCCTCATCATGATGTTGGGGGATCGTTAAATTGTTTCTGCACGTAGAGTGGAGTGGATACCAGTGCCTCAGCCATACGACTACTGGTATCGGGTTGATAATAAAAAGAGTTCTGTTCATACTTTCCGTGCTGTACTTGAACATTAATTGCACAGTATATGGCATCTGCATCATGTACAACGTCTCGTATATGAGGTCCGCGCGGTCGGCCATTCTGGCGTGATCCAATATTCACTACTGGCGTTCCTAAAAACGAAGCTTCTTTAATTCCTGCAGATGAATTCCCCACCAAACACGCTGCCGCTTTCATGAGACCCATAAATTCATTTGGCGGCAAATACTTAATGAATCGCATGTGCGTTGAATGATGGTGTTCGCGAAACGAACGAATACCACGAGATACTTCGTCGGTTCCTGCATCCACGTTTGGCCAAAACCAAACGGTAGGCAGTCCTGTGCGCTGAACCGCATGGAGCGTTGCATCAATGTGTGCGCGATTTTTTCCTACTTCAGACGTTACGGGATGCTGCATCACAAGTAAAAATGGCTTCTGAATATCAACAACGTCCCCAACACCAATACTATTGACGTATGTATTGGTGAGATCAAATGTACTTTTTTCAACAAATTCAACGTCTAAACTTCCAAAATTATATACCGTATCAGGTCGCTCTCCCATTTGCAGAATCCGTTCATGTGCTTTCGAATTTGTAGGAAAATGAATATGCGATAATTTTGTGATGGCGTGGCGCACTGATTCATCAATACTTCCGGTCACGTCTCCTCCCTCGATGTGTGCAACCGTAATATTCATGTATGCCGCGGCAATTGCGGCAGCGAGTACCTCAAATCGATCCGCGCGGAGTAATACAATGTCGGGCTTCAGATTTTGAAACGCGGTTGAAAATTCGATAATACCAAGTCCAGCTGTTTTTGCCATTGCCACTGGATTTCCACCTTCAATCGTCATGGTAATTTGTGCTGCTGGAACCAGTTGATGTTCCTGCATGAGCTTAATAACATCACCATATTTATCGAGCATGGCGGACGCACCCACCACAATTTGGAGTTCAACATCCTCCCGGCGCGAGAGTTCGCTCAGCAACAAGATTCCCCGCGAAAAATGAATTGGGGACGTAATGATATAACAAATTTTCCTCTTCTTGGTTGTCATAGCAATTTCACATCAGTAAGCGTGATCGGGGAAAACTGGGTCAGTGCGTGCATTACTTGCTTCCCAACGAGCTCTGCATAATCCTGAGCAAGTGCGCCCGGAATCAGTGCACGTGGGCGCATAGCCGCAAGATCTGTCTCCTCAATAGTCTCTCCCTCACGGATATCCCGCACTACCACGAGCGACTTATTAAAAAATGGGCGAAATGTATTATGCGCCCCTTCAAATTCTTTATCAATATCCCCATAAAAGGCCTCTGGAGATGCCGCTACATATGTCCCTGAGCGCACGGCGCGTACTAGTTCCTTCATTTCATGGGGTAACATGGACACCTTATGATCCGGCCCCCACGCATCACGCGACAAACTAAAATGTTTTTCTATCATTCTCGCCCCTATTTTGATCGCGGCAAGTGCAACGTCCATTCCAAGCGAATGATCGGAAAAACCAACAATTGCATGTGGGTACGCGTCCTTCAGATACTGAATTGATGCTAAGTTAAATACTTCAGGTGGACATGGGTATTGGCTCACACAATACAGTATAATCGGAGTTACCCGTGCGCGTGCCAAGTGCTGCATCACTGCCTGTAACTCTTGTCGGCTCACCATTCCCGTGGAAATGATGATGGGTTTTTTGAAACTCACAAGGGTATCAAGTAGAAGATAATCTAGTACGTCCGCAGATCCTACTTTCCATAGTGACATGCCGAGTTCAGACATTTGGATTGCAGCTCCTTTACTCATGGGAGTGGTGAACATGCGCATATGCTTTTCTGCACAATATATACTGAGCGGGCGCCAAAATGCATCCATCGGAGTCTGACGCGTGTTGCGCTCAACCCATCGATATCGATCGTTCGCAGGAAAATGTGGGGAAACAATGGGAATATTAAGTTGTTCATCAGCAACATGATGTGTCTGAAACTTCACCGCATCAACACCAGCGTCCACGGCGGCGTCCACAAGCAACTGTGCGCGACGCAGTAATGTTTCAACAGATTCTTCCTCCTCGGTCACAATAAAATTCTTTCCAATTTCAGCAACAATAAAGACGTCCCTCCCCGATCGTCGCTCTAAATCATTCAACGTCATTGCATGCATATCCATTGGTATAACGCATCCGCTACCCTTTGACTAGAGTTACCATCCGCATATGTACATTGCTCACGTACAAGTCGCATTCTGCCATTATGATGAGTGGATGGAACGCGAAGTGTTGCGGTGATAAGATCACGCAGTTCATGTGAAGATTGAGCGAGTTGTATTCCTCCCGTCAGTATGGCATTCCGATAATGTTCCGTTCCATAGAAAAACGTTGGCGAACGAAGCGGATTGATATTTTTGCGCAACTCAAAATTAATATTAATCACAGGAATATCAAGTATTGCAGCGTCGATCGAAAAACTCGAAGCGTAACATACTACGAGGGCTGCATTTGAAAGCGTTTCTCGCAGTTGTTGGAGTTGCTCAAAATTCATATCCCAATCTCCACCACGATGCTTCGCAAATCGCTTTGATGGTATTTCGTACCGCAACCAGGGTCGACGAGCAATTTCATCATCTTGGATTACATCGTTCGGAGGAAACCGTACAAATAATTTCCATGCGTACACGTCGCGCGCGTCCACTTCAAATTGATGTAAGAGATCAATCATATCCCAATCAGAATTGCTAAATGCACTTCCAATGGGACTGTACAGCACTATGCGATCATTCGGATCACAACCAATACGTTCTCCGTGTACGGCTCGGCTCGCATATGGTGGTAGTTGATGTCCATAAAACGTAGCTACTTCATGGAGAGCCTCCGGACGCACGTACATATCATATTGTGGAAGCCCCACGGTACGTATGCGGCTCGGAGGAACATCTTGAAATCGTTCCATTTGCGTCACTAATACATCGTTGTACACCGTGTATTGATCTGTTAGTACACGCATTGCGGAGCGCGCAGTAATTTTATCCCAACTATTCATATAGCCCACCGTGCGTATTCCCATGCGGCGCGCTTCTTTTATCAATTCAACTTCGTCAGGATCCATTTGATTTGCGATCATCACGAGATTTGGTCGAATAGACGAAAGAATTTCTTGATAGAAATTTCCAGTGTTGATACTCGCGTCCAATCTTCGGATAGTAGCGCGTATGAATGGACGCGCGAGAAGAAAGTGTAAAATAAGTTTATAGTAATAAAATACTATGCCTCCCTTTGTGGCGCTCAGCATACGCGCGCGGAGTGTCGTCGTGCGAGAGCGCAACATATAATACCGGAGTATTTCAAATGTGTGCTCTCTCCAGTCCGTTTTCCCTGCTCTCCCTGAGTGCACAATAAATTGTATGCGCTCGTGTTGTATTTCATGGCGGTAGTACTCTAATCGTTCCTGATTTTTTACTAACATCACAACGCGGACATCTTCGTGTTTCAGTAAGTGCATCATGACTCCTGTGCGTAACAAATTTTTCCCTTCGATACCTTCAAAGATGGGAAGTAGGAGCGTATACGTGGTGGGCACAGTGTGTGTATGCATGAACTCGTTAGCCTTCATCATAATGAAAGAATGGGGAACACCGCAAACGCGACGCTCCCCATATTGTTAGATCTGCTCTCCCGCCCCGACAACATCGGCGGACGCGTCCCCCGTGTACTGCGCCCACGATTGCTCGATAACACGTAGTACATCGAGTCCGCTTTGGAGCGATAACGTATTGTTTAACGCCCCTTCCAATACCCGATCGATATACAGCATCTCACGAAAAAAATCATCTGGTCGCGTTTTCGGGAATACACGCTCGGACATTTCGCCCGAACTCATTGCAATACGGACCACATCTCCCGTTGGATGCCCACCGCACTGCCACTCAATCACTCCGCGGTCTCCCGTAACACGAGCGATCTTCTTGGTCGGCAGGGTCACCACATCTTGCACCACGCGACCCGTGGCCCCGGACCCCAGCCGAAACTGGAGCAAAGCGACGCGGTCGAATTCTGCCTCACCTTCGCGTTGCACATCAAGCATAGACTGGACACTCGTCCACTTTCCAAGACCAGCCGCGAGGCAAAGATGACGGAAGAGATGCAAGGCGTGAGAATGTTCCGAGAGCGCTCCTCCGCCTTTGCGCCAGTATCCGAGATAGGAATCTTCCGGCCCGGATAGCCATGGATGCGCTGCAAATATCCCTTTCCAGTGCTCCCTGAACTCAACATCAATGGTAATAATCTCGCCAATCAACTGCTTGAAGAGTTGTTCAGTCACGAACTGAATCGACTCCGACACAGCGTGATCATACCCAACGACAACCTGCGTTTTCGGATATGACTTTAGTGCGCTGAGAAACGCAGGGAGCACCGCGTTATTCGGGCTGGTGAAAGGCTTTTCGAGCTGGAGCACCTTTGGCCGCTCTGCAAGCGCCTCAACTGCGAGTGTCATGCGGATTTCTGGCGGCGTACAGATGCAAATGACGTCGAATCCTCCTTTCGGTTCCGTACCGCTCTCATAGAGCGAAATACGATCGTCCCACTTTCCATACCGCTGGGGATAGATTTCATGCTGCATACGACGCAACGCATCACGTGACACGTCAACAACGACCACATCCCACGACATGCGCCGTGCTGCCTGCGCAAGATGGTTGCCGATTGATCCCGCGCCGATGATTTTTACTCTTGTCATTTTACTGACCTCCAAAGAATTCGTTTGGATTTTATACTGAAAATATCTTTTCGTCAAGATTTTTAGGAGTAAGTCCCTGTTCGGTCACCAGACGCTCTGCACGCTGAAAATCATTTTCTGTATCAATATTGATAGATTCTTCGGCGGTCATCGCGTATCCAAGTATACGTTTCCCCGTCATAGAACGCTGCTGCAGAATCGTTTCTGTCCAAAAGGCGTTCATGCAGCCATTATTTTGATAGATAGACGGAAGCGCTTGCCGAGGCATATTAAATGGATCGGCAATATGTTCGGGATTTTCGGAAAACAGTGGTATAAGCATATCACTTTCCATTCTCCACATTTTATATGGATGTTTTTCAACGACAGTAACGGCACGCACTGAATCTGCTCTTTCCTTCCCTGCGCGATCAAGTAGCTCAATACCCTCACTGATGCGACGCGCACCGCGAAATGGAGAGGTTGCTCGGAGATCAACAATCATATCCGGCATGTCCGATACATAAGCACACAAATAGTCAGTGAACACCTCAAGATCAGTTGTGAGATCTGCCCCAAGGTGCGGTGCACGACGATAGACTTTTGCGCCAAAAGAACTTGCAACATTCGCAATTTCTTCATCATCCGTATTCACTACAATATCACAAATTGCAGGCACACGGCGTGCGGCAAGAATCGTCCATGCAATGAGGGGCACGGATCCGAGCGTGCGAATATTCTTTCGAGGCACTCCCTTTGAACCGCCCCGGGCAGGAATCACCGCGATAGCCTTCATGCAATCACCTCGTCGGCGTCATCAAACTGGTGACGCCCCCAATTCATCAATTTTGTTTTACGATCTTCCCGAGGAATATTTGCAATGCGACGATCAATATAAAATGAGTCCCCTTGTGTTTCCATGGCGGTGGTGGAAACCTCTTCCACGATGACTCCCGTTTCCGTCCAGAAAGAATGCCACACACCACGAGGCACCCATAATGTATCCCCTGGAGTCAGTAAGCGTGTCTTTCCCTCAATCTCCGCAATGAGCTCCCCAGAAAGAACGTGGAATGTTTCGTCTTTTGCCTTATGATAGTGCGTTGGGTTCATCTGACCTGGAAACTGAATGATGAGTTTCTTTGCGTACTCACGGTTAATACAATCAATAATCATACATCCAGTAGTATGAAATTGTCCGAGCCCATAGTGGTGTGAAAGTTCAACTTTAAAATCATGGCTAAGTGGAATTTTTGCTTCGTTGAGCATGCCCTTTGCAATATGAATTGCGGAATAGACCACATCCTTCTTTGTTCGGTGTTTCGGTGCAACCACGGCACTGATTGCGGTATCTTTTTTATAGTCTCTGTCAGCAATAAGTCCTTTCTTAAATGATCCGCTGGTGAGCTGCCCCGGTTGTAGCGGCATCGCAAAATATACTTGGGAGCGATCAATCACTGAACCAGCCAAAATATCCTCGGAAACAAATACTCCGCGCATCAATGAATCAAGATCTGCACGCTCCACATCGGCAATCATTCGCTCCTTATTCTCTCCGATTGCCGCAACTGCTTCCTGATATGCCTGTAACCATTTTTTCACCTGTTTTGGCGTCGCGGAATATGCATTTAATTTAATAGTATCAGTGGCAACACCTACGTGCTTTTCAAAAATTCTGGCTCCACGCGCATAGGCAAGTCCGATTGCAGTAGTATTATTCGGATCTTCATGCGTTGAAAATCCAATAATAATATGCGGGTATCTCGCTTTTAATTTCGCGATATGATCTAAATGCAACGCATCAATAGGCGTTGGATACTGCGCAACACAATGCATTAGTGCAAAATTGATTCCGCGATGTTCGAAGAAGCTAACAATCTTATCAACGTCGTGAAGTAACAATCCACCAGTGGAAACAATAACTGGCTTTCCAGTAGAAGCGATTTCCTCCAGCAGTGGCCAATCGTGCGCGGAGCAACTTGCCACCTTTATAATATCTACCCCAAGATCAACTGCGACTTTGACAGAGCGCTCATCAAAGGGGGTCGCCATAGCCAGTAGACCAAGCTTTTTTGCTGTATTCAGTAATTCTTTAAACTGCTCGGTGGTGAGACGTGTATCCAAAAAACGAGGAATGTGCTTAATATCCTTCCGATTCGTGTAGCTGGGGTGAATAAACGTATCAAGGTCTCGAAGCTGAATCTTGATTGCCCCACGCACATGCATTTCTTTGGCAACCGTCGCAATCTCCTGGATTATGCGTGCTCCATGCTCCATGCTCCCTTGGTGATTATTCGCCATTTCAAACGTAAAAAGCTCTTTGAAATCAAATTTGTTGGGTACTTGTGCGAGCATATAGTAGGCGCAAATTAGCAGTTTTTTTGATAAAAGTCAATTATCATTTCATGAGATATTTCCCCAATAAAGGAAGGGAGCGAACTGCGGCACGGGCGTACGTGCGATCCGTTTCATTAAAGCGAAATAACGATGAAAATGGAAACCGCTGAATAAATCCTGTGCGCACCAAATAGTAATACTTAGATATAACGACAAATCCATAGGCAAAAGTTTCTGCAATTGCAAGTCCCGAAAGCCCCATGATTGGAACTAACCCTAGCATCGCTCCTGCACGGACCGTCTGCTCTACCAGTGATTGGGCTGCGATAAATCGCTGGCGTCGCTCTGCTACAAGAAATATATTTGTTAATTTGGTAAATGCAAAAAGAAACACCGTAGGAAGAAGCAAATAAAATAGCGTGATGGAGTCCGTCAGATGCGGAAACAAGATGTGCACTGCGATCGGATACCCCACCGCCCCACCACATATCAATACGATACTCAACACTACGTAGTATTTTGTTCCGAAAACAAAAATGCGATTCATACGATCTCGATCCCCTACCACGCGGGGAATCAACGCATTCAATGTCCTAGTGGGAATAACATCCTTCAAAAGTGATGTTGCCATACTTGCGACGCTGTAGATACCCACTGATGCTGTATTCAAAAATGCACGAATAATCCACGGGCGGATATTCCCGAGCATATTCCGAATTGAAGTTTCGATGATCTGCCAACCACCATATTGTTTAATGAGTCTATATAATTGTCCTCGAGGGGCAGCCGTGAAGTTCGCCCACGCTCGCGTCGTACGCAGCGCTGGCCCGAGAATTGTGAGTACCGCAATCGTCATGCCAACAAGTTGTCCGAGCAAGAGTTGTGTAATGGTGAGTTGATCTTTGAAAAAGAAATAACCCACAAAACACACTTCACCAAATTTTTGGAGTGATGGTCGCATGGCGAGCACTTTAAACTGCAATGATGCGGAGAGTAATTGATTCAACATGCCAAGCACCCCTTGTAACACAAATATAAGTGACAATATGCGTGCCCAAAGAAAAAACTCACTCCCATATGAAGGAAGTACCTGTGGCAGCAGCATCCACACTGCCACTGCCGGAATAAGCACAAACATCATTCTAAACAATGCGTGCTCCCAGAATAATCTTTTTGCACGCGCGTGGTTACCCTCTCCAATGGCACGAGTGATTTCATTTGCAGTAATAGACGCGAAGAGATCGTGACAAATATCAGACGCGATGGTGAACCCAGAAAGTAAGAGCTGATACAATCCCAGTTGATACAAATCGAGTGTGCGCAGGACAAAAAATGAGCCGACGAGCCCAACTCCCTTTTTGATAAAACTCCAAAGGCCAAGATGAAATTCGCCGCCAATAAAAGTATTGAGTGAAGGCGTATTCACTTCTTCTACTGCAATGCGTTGATACACCAACACGTGTGGCGACACATCAGAATCGGGATGCATCATACAAGTGTTGCGGATTATGCACTATGCGTAAAGCGATAGAGTGCAATTGCGCCAGAATGGGCGTGATCGACCTCCAGCGGAAGTGCGCGGTCACGTAACCAATGCAGCAAGCGATCGATGTGCGTAGCATCGATCTGGAGTCCAGAATCTTTTGCAACGCCAGGAAGCCTTCGCGCAAGATCATCAAGTAATTTCCCTCCATGCGCCCACTCATGATCAAAGGTGCTCCAGTCTAATTTCATCTGAAGTTCCTGGGCGAAAAATTCAAAATCCTTTGGAGTAAAATAATAAATATCCGCAAGCGTGATTCTCGCGTCCATCAGTAAATACAGCGTCATCAGTATATACCCCCTGGGATTGGACCAATTGGGACACGTGATAATCATCACACCGTTGGGAGCAAGGAGTGACTTGAGATGTCGTAGTACCGCGAGTGGAGTATCCATATGTTCTATCGTGCCCATGGAGACAATCACGTCGTACGTACCCGTAACGCGCGTCACTTCACCGCATTCGTACTGCAGTCCTGGGACGTGATATTTTGATTGTGCAATTGCGACGGCTTCAGGGGCGTAATCAAGACCCATGGCAGTTGATGCTCCGTGCTGCATCGCAAGAAATGCAAATTCTCCGGTTCCACATCCAACGTCGAGAACCCGCTTACCCTTCCAATCAAGCTCCGCGAGCACCGCCATTTTATCGACGGCATGTTTTCCTTTTGAGAGGAGTAATTTTGTGTAGTGATCATCTTCTCCTTTGCGGTACACCGCATCGTAGAATGCCTTCAAATCGTCGTTTTTCATTGACATATTACCAATAATAATCGAATGCGCAGGCATTCTCAAGCACTAACGCTTTTGACGTGCCCGAAGTTATTTGTGAATATCAGTCACGAAGACCGTCATTCACAAACAATATATTTTGCGCTAGTTCCCATTGGTCACCACAATCAATGCTGATTTATATACACATCTACACGCCGCGCGAAGAACAACAAAATAATACAACAACGCTCGTCGTATTTTCGACGTTGTTACAAACCAGATGTTCGTGAATTGTGTTTACGTTTAAAAAACTGCAGCACTATCGATGAAATGTAGCGTTGCGTACGCGCGGTTGCCTCAACGGTGGCTCCACCGAGATGAGGAAGTATGATGAGATTCTCGTGGGTCCGCGCGTATTCTACAAGATCGTTGTGTTGTAAGTGCGTCCCCAGTGGATCCTCCCCTGTCAGAGTATCAATGCCCGCACCCGCGATGCGTCGTGAGCGCAATGCGGCAAGCAATGCGCGTTCGTCAGTGAGCTCACCCCTCGCAGTATTAATGAAGAATGCACTCTGCTTCATTAACGCAAAATGTTTTTGTTGCAACATACCAATGTTCGCGTCATTAAACGTCGCGTGTAGAGATACAATATCAGATTTACGAAGCACCGTTTCTAGCGACACTTTGGTTGCGTGGTCGGCCCGGATACGAGAACTTGCAATCTTTGGATCATATGCGATCACACGCATACCAAACGCACGTCCGTACTGCGCAACCATACGCCCAAGTCGGCCATACCCAATGATACCGAGTGTTTTTCCCTTTAGTTCAATCCCGGCGTACTTGCGTCGATCCCATACTCCCTGCTTTATTTGATCGAATGCCCAAGGAATGTTTCTTGTGAGCGAAAGAATGAGTGCAAAGGCCTCTTCTGCGGTAGATGTTGTTTGTTGTAATACTGCAGAATCGGGCTTAATGTGTAACACTGTAATTCCGTTTGTCGAACAGTACGTCAAATCAATGTAGCGTAATTGGGTGGTACGCGACCCTATCACGCGAAGACGTGTGGCCTTTTTGAGTAGCGTTGCATCACATCGCACATCGATGCCAGTAATCAGCGCATCAGCACTTCGTAAGGCGCGAAGAAATGTTGCGCCTGAAGTCGCCACCGTGACATTCGCCTTCTTTCGCAACAGCGCTCGCGCTGTTGCATCAAACTGATTTTCCGCAACAAGAATGTTTATCTGTTTTTGCATAGCTGCGAAGCAATGGAGAGATCATCCGGATCATTAATATCGTATGCGCTGATCACATCAATAGGAACACCCACTCGCTTCCCGACCTCTAGTTTCCGCTCGCTCAACAGCGGGCCGCTGCGCACCCAATAGAGATTCCCAAATGCCCAGTATGGTGTATCGGACTGCCTTGTGGGGTGCGCATAGTGGTCACGCTCAGACACAAATGTAAGGATACCAGACTCATCCATTGCGCGAATATGAAACGGGTGAAAAATACGCGGCACGGGTACGATGGTTATGCCAGAATCCGCCTGCTCACGAAGCATGCGTTCGTACACTGCATCGATTTGTGCCGATGTGACAAATGGAGACGTTGGTTGCACAACCACAACATACTCCGGCATGTCATTTTCGTGATCTCTCATCCATTCCACAGCATGCACAATTGGATCAACACCGGGTGTAGCATCCGTTGAAAGTTCTGTTGGGCGCATAAACGGCACTTCTACTCCAAGCGACGCAGCAACCTGCGCAATTTCCGCATCATCGGTAGAAACGATAATGCGCTCTACAGATGATGCGCCCTTGAGTGCGCGAATGACATGTCCAACGAGAGGCACCCCGCAGAGCGGAACAATATTTTTTTTAGGTATCGATTTTGAGCCCCCTCGTGCGGGAATAATTGCGACGGTACGCGTGGCCATTTTAGTACGTAATACGTTTCTCAAGTAATGCGTGATTGAGTGCAACATGCTTCAGTACTTTGACAATTTTTTCCGCCGCCCTTCCGTTGCCGTACACTTTTCCACACCGCTTGAGTGATATGCGAAATTCCTGATCGCGTAATGCAACAAGTAGTGCGTTAAAAATTTCCTTTACCGTTGTCCCGGGGGTATCGATCACATTGAAATCTCTTAGTCTCCCTTGCTGTCGTTTTCCAATATTTACAGCGGGCAAACGAAACAACGGCGCCTCAATAATTCCAGAACTCGAATTGCCAATCAGCGCGCGCGCTTCGCTCATGAGACCCAGAAAATCTGGAGCATCAATATTTTTGTGCACCTGGAATTGCGGTTCATGGCTATACATTTGTATCGCACGCACAACTCCTTCATACCCCTGATCGGAGCATGGATACACAATAATCGCACGAGTCCCCATTTCTTTTACTGCTTTGAGTGTGCGCCTCATTTGCTCGAACGAAAGTTTTGGTTCCGTATTGACAGAGTGTTGTAATACAATGATGAATTCTTCTTTCGTGCCGAGTTGATATTTCTTTCGTGCTTCTGCCTCTTTTGTAAACATACGTGCCTTAATCAAATCGAGATGTGTATCACCAACAATATGAATACGCTTCTCCTCTTCACCCATGCGCAGGATTCTTCGCCCACTGTCATCGGTGGAAGGAAAATGAATGTGGGACATCTTCGTAATGGCGTGACGAAACACTTCGTCGAGGTTACCAGATACATCACCGCCCTGAATGTGAGCAACGGGGATTCCTAAATTATTTGCCGCAATAACCCCAGCAAGCACCTCTCCGCGATCGCCCAAACAAAGAAAAATATCTGGACGCAAGCGCTTGAGCACCCGAGAGATTTCAGACAGCCCCTTCCCCAGCGCCACACTTCGCTCAACAGAGCTTCCATCTTTTTGGCCAAGATCGATTTTTCCCTTCACGGGAAATAATTTTTCAACTTCAAGCAGCGTTTTTCCAAACTTGTCACTTAAATGCATATCCGTCACGACAAGTTGCAACTCTAACAATGGATCTTTCTGAATAAGCTGCATGGTACGCATGAGGGCGCCAAAACCTCCGCGCTTTCCGGAAAGTACACAAATTTTTCTTTTCCGATGAGCAATCATAACGCCGGGCGAGCAACAAACTCGTAAATTACATTAACTCCAAATATTGCACGCATGCGCTCTCGGTATTTCCATGGAGTCTCGCAAAGCAGTCTTTTAATTCGTCCAAACCGGCTGCGATAAATTTTCTCATCAATAAAATATCTCTTGCTCTTAAGTTCGAATTTTGCCTGCAGTGCCTTTTTGAGCAACGTTTCCGTAACAATCGTAATGTGATTATTCGTCGCTGAATAGCGATCTAACTCAGCGGTAAACAACATTTTTTTTCTGGCGCGCATAGAGCCGAGGTACGGAGCAGATACAATAAAGGTTCCACTAGGCTTAATAATGCGAACTATTTCTCTTAAAAAATGAAATGGATTTTCTAAATGAGGAATAATACACCAAGCGGTAATAACATCGAAGGTGTGGTCATTCCATGTACTCTGCTCATGAGAAAAATCGAACGCACAGAATTTCTCTGTATGTTGATGCGCCTTTACTGTATCGCTGCGGTAATCATCAATATCGCATGCGCAGATATGTCGAAATCCCAAATCCCACAGCGCATCAATAAAACTACCGTCAGCCGTGCCACAATCTAAAATTACGGCACCAGACCGCTGAGAAACGGGAATAAGCGCATCAACTGCAGGTGCGGCAAATTCATGCGAATGCCCATCATAAGAACGTAACGCCTCCACTACTACATCTTTTGCGTGACCACGCAATTCCGATGCATTATAATATTCAATCTGTTTTTTATTCATGAGTATATTTTATTAGCACCTCTGCTACGCGGCGCGAGGATGCGCCATCAAGCCGCCAACACTGCTCGCGCACAATGCGCTGTACACCATCTACGAGTTGGTCATACATTGTGTGTGAGTTCGCAATAAATGCATCTACATCCTGGGGTGTCTGCGCAATCGCTACGCCACAAGCATCGAGTATTTGTCGAACGTGTGGTGAATCACAATACCTTCGAATACTCCTTTTATAAGGCAAATTGGGTGACGTATCAAATGCAATGAGCATCATTGGTTTTGCATAGATCGCAGCGTCAATCAACATAGATGAGGGGCCAGGAAATACTACATCTGCAAATGCAAGTTCATGTATAAGCCGATCTTCATCTGCCTTGGACATCTCCCTGTCTGCCCACTCATGAGCTCTAAATACTACTCCAGGTTGGTCGATATATACCGATGGAGTTGCATCAAGTCCTTCGATGGTCACCTTTCTCGTTGGTGGTAACCGAACAATAATGTTCAATCCCGTCGCGCGCAATAAGTTAAATGCCATCTGATCAACAGGATTGTCATGTAAAAAAATATCCCCCATAGGAGCAAACAAGACTGTTTTCCGTTTTGGATCCAATCCGAGCGAGATTAAAAAATTTTCTCTCGTGAGAGATGGTCGCCCAACATACCGATCATAATGTGGAATACCCACGACAGTGATACGCGCCGCTGGTACATCATCAAGACGCCCTGCCTGTACTGCGAGCGTGGGATTCCACACAAGTAGCCGATTGGGGATACTGCGCATACGACCCTGACGAGTGAGATTGTCCCACGAACGCACCATACCAATAACCTGAACACCACGCTCCCTCGCTGCATATGAGAGCGCAACATCAAATTCATTAAACACATCAGTAGCAAATACCGCACGTGGCTGATGTGCCTGAAAATACTTAGAAAATATTTCTGGAACCGAATAGATACGATAATCAATATATCTCATGAGTCGCCGAAATAGTGACGACTTCCCCAGCACCGCAGCAGGCCCATAAAAACAGACGACGAGTAATGCATACCGCAGTGAATATGTCTGCTTTCCGTGCAGTAAGCGTGCCGCATCGATGCTCAACATCGCGCGGAATAATCGTTTGAGTAAAAAGGAAGATCTCTGCCGCGCGAGCGCATCGATCTGAATGCCCTCATATATCACTCCCTCATATGGATACGCCTGCTGAAAATACGAACGCTTCCGGTGTGGCACGAACACCACAATGCGATACCCCGATTTAACAATTGTTGGAAGTATGTCGGTCTGGATGATATTCCTTCCAATCAACGGATGGAAGCAGCTCACAAATATAGTCGGCATGGCAGGGAATGTTATATCCGTTTTTTTGATAAAAATAAATGGAGTACAATCGAAAGAAATAATGCAATCAACAAGAACGAAAGTTCATATACGTGCGCTGTGAGCGCAAGCACAATAGCGCGATCTCTCGTAATACCGAACATCATCAGTGGAAAAATAATTGATGCCTCGTAAGCACCTACTCCTCCAAACATGAACGCGGGTGTCATGCTTATGATGGTAGGAAATCCATACACTGCAATCGCCTCAAGCATACTCACGTCTGCGTGGAGAGCGCTCAACAGCACGGATGCGGAAATAAACGTTACAGCCCAAATCCCTACCGAATAGAGCGCGGTGGTCCATATAAACTGTCTTTCACGGAGAGTGGAAAATCCATCCATCAACTGTTCGAGCGCTCGCAAGATGGATTTTACAGGTACATACTGCACCCGAACACGCATCTCTTCTAGCCTGCGCTTTAGTATTCCTGTATATCGCAATAAAATGAGCAACGCCGCTATGCATACCATCAGCACAATCCCTGCATATTGCACAATTTCCTTTGGCGCAGCAAACGCCAACGCTCCAGAAAGTGCGAGTACACAAATACTGAGTACGACTATTGCATCAATCAATCGTACTGCAACGAGCGCGGAAAGACTTTCTGACACACTCACTTGTGGTCCAGTCTTGAGTGCCGCAACATAGTACCACTCACCCGCACGCAACGGAAAAAAAACATTCAATGCGTTTTGTAGCGAAGAGAGGCGGAACCAATCGATCCAACCCCAGTCGGTACGCATCAAGCGTTGGAACCGCAATGCTTTCAGTATTCCACTTACAAGATACAGGCCAAAAGAAAGTGCTAATGCTGAAAGATTTGCCCCACTGAGCGCGTCCCAAACAGACACAAGCGATATTTGTGAAAGAAACCAAAAAAACAAACCAATGAGTGCTACGGCAAGCAACGCGGAAATACCAAATGACTTCGAAGACATATCGTGTATGCTAGAATAGCGTATTAATGCTCCCCTGAACATCTATGGAACTACACGATATTAAGAATATGGTACGCAAGCAGCCGTGGATATACCACGCGCTGATATTTTTTTCGCGCACAGTATATCTCCATGGAATGAGTCAGTGCCAAGCGGTGCGCGCTGCTTTTCCTGCAGGAACAAAGGGAGCGGTGATATTAAATGTCGGATCCGGCTCAAGCCCAAGAATGCCCGACATACAAAACATTGATATTGAAAAAAATGAGCACGTTGATATTGTCGCTGATGCCGCGCACCTCCCTTTTGAAAATAACTCGGTCGACATGATTCTCTCTGAGTGCCTGTTGGAGCATGTGGCAGATCCGCAGATTGTCGCGAGAGAATTCCAGCGCGTACTTAAACCAGGCGGACACCTCTATCTCATGTTGCCGTTTGTTTATCCATATCACGCAGCGCCGAACGACTACACTCGATTTACGGTGCAAGGATTACAGGAGCTGTTTTCCAATACAACAAAGATACGATCCGGCGTGCGATCCGGCCCCATAGCAACGCTCATCATTCAATTCGCGTATGTGGTTGCAATGCTGCTCTCTTTTCGATCGCGCACGCTCTACTCGCTTCTGCTCAGTATACTGCTGATTGTGCTCTCTCCCCTCAAACTACTTGATTATCTTTCGCTCTTGTTTCCATTTCGAGATGAAGCTGCATCGCAAATATATTTTTTCGCGAAAAAGCGTTAGCGTTTTTGCAGTATCACAAGAATGCGGGAACTTTTCCCAAACATTTTTCCAAGCAGTGTCAGCGGAAGAAAACATGCAAGCGCAGCGATTCCCAGTTTGTCGAGTAGGCGCTCGGTACGATGCCATTCGTGCACCCGAAGTATTCGCCGAATACTCCCTACCCAATCATTGGGCACTGCGCTATGAATCACGCGAACCACAGAAAAACCAGCAGCTTCAGCATACTGTTTAATTGTCGCGGGAGTAAAAATATAGTTGTGCCTCGGCGCATCAAAGGAATGCCAGTATTTTCCAAATAGTTTCCGCTCGAATGAATCTGCATTAGGCACACGAAGGAACACATACCCGCGTGGGCACAGCATCTTCGCTATGCTCTCCAGCGCTACACGCGGCGACTGCAAATGCTCGAAAACGTAATTTAATACCACGAGGGACTGTGTCTGCCCTACCGTCGGATTCCATTGATCGAAATCCCCCCTGACAACAGCGAGTCCCCGGCGTTGCGCCTCTGCAGCCATATGCGCATCATACTCGAGACCTGAGGCACGGTATGGTCCACGCACTGCTGCTAAATATTCTCCGTTGGCAGTTCCTATTTCAAAAATGGCTCCTTGCAGACCGAGGTATGAGCGAATCAGCTGTGCGTCCCTACTCCAAAACAATTGTTTAATACGACGACGCAACCCCTGACTCGCTTGATAGGGAATGTACGATCCATGATAATACCGCCCCATATCAACGGGTCGTTCTGCGAGAAATAATAGTCCGCAGTGCATACACATGCGGAACGAAAACGCATTAGCGTCAGGTAATTCGAAACACCGAAGATCCTCGTACACAATCCGAGATTCGGTAGACCCACATAAATTGCACATGGCAATGTTATTTCTGTTTTCCAACATATTGCACTGTGCGGATAAAATTTTCCGCTTGCCGTGTAATAGCATATCGCTCTTCAGCAATATTCCACCCGGCCTTTCCCATGCGCTCGCGTAGTCCCCTGTCCAAGATCAACATACCGATTTTCTCTATCCATTCTGCTTCGGAACTCACCAAAAATCCGTTTTCTCCATCACGTACCACTGTACTATTCAAGCCAATGTGATCGGCAACTATCGGAATTCCGACACTCATATATTGAATCATTTTATAGCCCAGGCGCCCCTTATTAAACGGAGCGTCATCAAGTGGCATCAGTCCAATGTCCATCCGCTGCAGGAGTGCGACTTCAGATTCCTCGCTCCATGGAAGATGCTCATGCGGTATTCCTTTGGCGCGAAATTGTAAAGCCGCTCCAACCGTCAGCAATTGTGCTTGGGGAAAGCGTGTTCCAATAGCGCGAAACACCGGCTGGAGTTGCTCGAGTAATGCGGTAGTGGGCGTACCTCCAATCCAGCCGAGCGTGACTGTTGAGGAATCATGTGACGGCCCTGGGTGCACGCGCCCCGTATCAATGGGCGCAGTGATGAACGATACATCATGCCCATACGTTCTCGCTTCCGCGGCATGATATTCATTTTCTACGATGATGTGCGCGGCATGTCGCATCATATTGCGACAGAGGCGCGCTTGATACCTCAACCCAAAACTACGCACGATACCATCCTCCCAAAATGCATTTAGTTCATAAATTGTATCTTCAATTTCATAGATAATGCGCGGATTGCGTTGGCGCAGTATCCAATACAATATGCGCGGAAATACTTCTCGCTGAATGACGACCGTATCATATGATGGCGCCTGCCACGCGATCATACATTTTTTTATATATGCAGCTATTATCCCAAGAAGAAAATTTCCATCACGGCGGATGCGCGAAACTGACCGCATGCGATTTTGAATGTGATAGAAATTGTCTGAGTATATAGCAATATGCGTATAAACAATTCCTGCGCGATCAAAATATGGGAGAAATTGCAGAATCTGCACACGACTACTTCCTCCCACTGATGAAAACTGGGTAACAAATAATACGTTCATTTGGTTATGATGGTATTGCGCAATTGTGCAACAACGTACTCTTGCTGCTCGGCAGTGATATGAGGAAACATAGGGAGAGAGAGTAATCGTTCAGCTGATGCGTCTGTCACGGGACACGCGTCCGCACACTCTCCGAAGAAAGGTTGTCGATAGACAGGAATAGGATAGTGAATTTCTGTCTGCACACCTTTTGCGAGCAGTGCGGCCTTCACTGCGTCTCTCCGATTAACGTGTATAACGTATAAATGATACACATGCGTCCCATTCGGCAACCCTTGAAGGATTTCACCAACTCCCGCATCCGCCAGCAATGTACTATATCGTTGCGCTGCCACCTTCCGCATATTGGTCCATTCCTTAAGAAACGGGATTTTCAGAGACAGTACAATCGCCTGCATTGGATCAAGTCGCATATTAAAGCCAAGTATTTCGTGGTTATTTTTTTTCACACTCCCTAGGTTACGGAGTCGTATCACTCGTTCAGCGAGATCTGCACGATGTGTCACCACCGCTCCTGCATCGCCAAAAGCTCCGAGATTTTTTGTAGGATAGAAACTAAATGCGGCAATATCTCCCCACGCGCCCGTATGTTTTCCTGCGTACATCGCACCATGAGACTGCGCACAATCTTCGACAAGAAATAATTTGTGTGCGTCTGCAATGCTGCGCACTGATTGAATATCACAGGGTTGTCCAAATAAATGCACTACAAGAATTGCCTTGGTTTTATGCGTGATGCAACCCGCAATGAGTTCTGGGTTCATGGTGAGCGTATTTGGTACAATATCCACAAAGCGTGGTGTAGCTCCCGTTCGGAGAATGGCAACAACAGATGCATTGTATGCATTCCCCTGCGTAATGACTTCGTCTCCCGGACCTATACCGAGCGCAAGGAGCGAAAGATACAGAGCGTCTGATCCGTTACTCACGCCGATAGCGTGCGCAATCTCAAGATACTCCGCCCATTCCTGCTCAAACTGCGCGACCTCCTCGGTTAAAATAAAACGATTTTTTTCGAGCAACGACGTGACGCGTTCGAGATACACATCTTTTACCGCAGCCGTTGTCTGAGAAAGGTCAATAAATGGAACGTTCATGGTAACTGGGAAAAGAGATCGGTATTGAGACTCGTATCACGGGGCACCCAGTTGGGCCTTGGTATTGTTTCAATATCTGCCTTTGTGCGCTTTGCGTATTCTACCAATGTTCCGCGCATTCCACCTACATTCATCACTCCAGTCGCTGATGAACGCGTGGCACGGAGAATGAGTGGAGCGACTTCATCAACATATAATTTAGAATTGTATTGATCTGCATACACTTTGTCCCACGGAAATGGGCGTGGACCGAAACTTAGTCGCAGTATCAACGCATTGTTGAGTAGTCTCGCTGCACATTCGCCTCCAAGTTTTGACCACGCATATTTAGAGGGCGGGAGCACGGGTTCATTCTCTTTATGCGGTCCGCCTCCCGTATATACATAGTCCGTGGAAATATACACCATGCGACACCCAAGACGGTAACACGCGAGCGCGACGTTTGCAGTGCCAATAATGTTCACGGAAAGTCCGGGCGTGGGATTTTCCTCGTGTTGCGGTGGATGAGTAGCAGCGGCAACATGTAACACCACATCCGGACGCACCTCACTCATATACGCAAAAAGTTGCTCAAATTGAGTGATGTCACATTCCGTGCTTGGTGGCGCAATCAACGAAGCATCCAATGATTGCAGTGCGGCGCCAAGCATGCCGGATCCACCGGTCAGAAGAATTTTCTGTTGTGCTAAATTAGTGTGTGGGTTCATGAGCGCGTAAGTGCGCAAGTCCTTCTTCGATCGAAGCAATCACAAATGCAGGGTCTCCTGCTTCATAACGCTCTCGATAATACATGATTCGGGCGCATTCTGCCATTAATCTTCCGAGTCGCGTTGTCTGTTCTGCGTGCTCGGTATGAATGAGCCCATAGACCGTAATGGGGGTGTACCAATCGATGTGTCGAACGGTTGTAGGCATCAGATGTAGGTTACTTCCACGCGCCAACAACACACCAAGATCCGTGAGAAATGCCCGACCGATGTGTTGTGGCACCGACACGACAACTGCTCTCCGCACCTGTAGTTTTTCGGCGAGCACAATAAATCCCTGCGCCTCTTCAAGGGTATGGCGAGCGGGTGTCACACGATGAATACAATCTTCAGAAATACGTACCTGCTGCATCAGCGCCTGTTTCCATGTCGCGTACCCCGGACTCCCATTGCCGTCATACAATGGCTCTCCGTTGAGTATGATGTGCTTCGCATTCGTTCTGCGATATACTTCCGCTACTGTACCGAGTAGTTCCTCAAAAAGATCCCCCCAGCCATGTACAAACACTGCGTCTGCTTCTAATAGTGAAACGATGGACAATGCATGTGAAAATTCGCTCCATTTTCTTATGTGATCTGCGAGAGATGCTTTCGATGCGTTCATATTAACGCGTTACAACATTCGTGGTTGCGGCACATGTGTCAGCCATTTTCCCCCGCGATCACGAAATGCCTGTTGCGTCGCATTAATTTCCTCCAGATGATTCCATGCAAATAATACTGCAACATCAACATCTCCAAAGCGCTCCTGTGGAACGATAGGGATATGCACTCCGGGATAATATTTTCCCTGCTTAATGGGAGTGTTGTCCGTAATAAATGGGATGAGATCTGGTCCAATACCACAATAATTAGTTACAATCACCCCCTTTGAACTCGCACCGAAACCACACATTTTTTTATTCTCTGATTTCAGAGCGGTTAACATGCCAACGAGCTCACTCTTTGAGCGCTCCACATTACCAACAAACTCACGCAATTTTTGATCGAGATGCTGCTCTTTCTGTATCCAAGGATCAACACTCTGCTGCACTGGATGCGTGGACTGATGCCCAACATACATGCGGAGCTCTCCTCCATGCACTGGAATATGTTCTGCGTGGAACACGTGATATTCCAGCGGACGAAACAGATTATTAATGAACGCGACGGTAAAGTACCAAATATGTTCATCATAAATCTGGTCATAGGATGTTTTTTCGTAGATATCAATAAAATAGGGATCTTCAAACACAAACACCCCATCTGTGCCAATCATGCTCGCAATCAGTTCTGCATATTCTTGAATATTTTCGACGTGACAACTGACATTTGCGGCAAATACCACATCTACTTTTCCAATATCAGCAATCTCTTTTACCACGGCGGGGCTCAAAAATTCACTGATCACAAGATGTCCTTTTGATCGCGAAACGGTTGCAACATTGCCAGACGGCTCCACTCCTACTGCGGTTACTCCAAGCGCTTCCCATGCTTCAAGCA
>ERZ1292623.1073-Hain-H51-01um-R1-1073-length-27205-cov-10_pt1 | contig 27205 bp, 36 predicted proteins | sample MGYA00564398_ERZ1292623 | MGnify/ENA primary metagenome ERZ1292623 (study PRJEB36523, sample SAMEA6512633) | groundwater metagenome | collected 2019-01-07 | study: AquaDiva: Metagenomics assemblies of 32 groundwater samples | reverse complement strand
AAGTTAGCTACATAAACCGAATAACTAAAACTCGTTTTGGTGTAACGCTCTGGAAGAGAGTGTTACTAAATGGTTAAGTGTTGTGGGGGTTAAACTCTAATTTTATAAATATCGAATTATTACTCATTAGATGTATGAATCAAGAGAACCAAACTTTAAGAAAGCAAAAGAAATTGCGCCTGCTTTAGCAGGAATAATTGTGGACTGGAGTATTGGTGCTCGAGAGATTACTGCAACTCTAGTAGATTTAATCGTAAAGAAAAATCTTATAGTCGCGGGAGAGATAGTATATGTTTCAAACAAACTCTTCGATAGAAAATTCGAAGAAAGCTTTGTCAAAGAGCTTTTTGATGTAAATAAAGAGTTAAACTTTAAAGAGATATCTTCTCTTGCATATCATATAAAATCAGAAAAGTTGACTAAGATTATAGCAAGAGGACTTATTGATGAGGGGATTATAAGAAAAGACTTCCAAATGATTTTGGCAGACAGTATAAAAGATTCTATCAAAAAAATCTCCCCCCATGCTAAAGTTACAATACCTCAAGACTCTAAACAATTTCATATTAAACCAAGAACATTAAAAATATTAGGTTTGGTATATATTTTTTTTCAACTAATTGTGATTCTAGATTTAGTTTCTGTATTCTTATTTAAAGATTCTTTAATCTCGGTATTCTCAACCGTCCTTTTAATTCCATTGGTTATCATTGATGTTTTATTGGCTATTCCCGCTTTGTTGATATTCTTGCTGTATCGTTTTACAAAGAGCTTAACACCCAAATATGAAATTATTCTCACCGAAAATGGAAAACACGTTCAGAAAGAAATGAGAATCTTGAAGGAATTTATTGAAACTCATCCCCTTTATGAAGATAGGCTAGCTAATGTTTTAGTTGGGCATGCAATCGCTTTTGGGGTTGGAAAATCTTGGATGAAAAAACTCGGTACAAAAAATGCTTCTATGCTTAAGTTAATTGAATCTTTAGAATCTGAAAGTGATACAACAACCTATTTAATTGATTTTGATAGTTATATAAAAGAATTTTCTTATTAATTGAGGAAAAAGTTGGAGAGTTAATCCTCAGGATTAAGTAATCGTGGGGCCGTTTAAGCAATTCTATAAACCTTATCCAAATAGCGCGCTTCTCGGACCAAACACCATTAGCCATGTTGTCGCCAGAGTTAAAATAAATGTTATAATCAAAGTTATTAGATGCTCTTCTTTTCTTTGCCTCTCGTTTTCTCTTGTTTCTAGATAAATCATATAATTCAAGCTGATAAGAATAATACTTGTAACAATAAACATTATTACTGTCGCAATTTTTACATTGTCATTGAGCATCATAACTGAAGTCATTGCGCCCATTAAACCGCCCATAAAGCCAGCCATCATTCCTTCCATAAAGCCCATTACTCCGCAGCAGCTGCCAAGCCAAACTCCAAGGAGAATACCTGCGCCCATGCCAAAAATGCCTCCGACAAACATTCCATTTGTTGCGCCTGCATAAAAACCAGCTAAGAATCCAGCCATCATCCCGGCTGTCATACCAATCATCATGCCAGACATGCAGGAAAATTGCTTGTAAGCCCTAACTTGCCTTATTGTAGGAACTAGAAGAGCGTAGCTTAAAGCTGCAAAAACTAAATAAAACCCATAATCCGGGATAAAATTATCTATTTTTTTTAGTTTAAGATAATAAAATGCTCCTAGAAGAATAAACGAAGTAATGAGAGAGTAGAGCATGGTTTTGATAAGTTCGCCTTCAACTCCATCTCCATTTAAAGCCTTTGCAAATTCTCTCAAATTCATGGTTTAATCTATTTTTATCACTTTTTAAAACTTTGCAGTTATTTAGCTAAAATACTTCAAACATTCCTGCGTATCTGTATGATGGCTTAAATGCTCTTTCCAGGCGCTTATGCTCTCGCCACTTGGAGGTCTGCATTTCTCTGGTATATTGCTATACTCTCCGCTCGCAGTCTTTCCTATTGATTTGCCAAAGTTTGGATTTACAACCCCAAAACTGATTAATAAAAGTAGTAAGACAAGAGCAATTAAGATGCCGTAGACTATTGCTTTCCCGTTAATTTCCATTTAACTATAGTCGAGGACATTAGAAATTCCCCAGTTTGTCATAGACTATATAGGGAAAGACTTATGTCTTTCACTCTAATCCTCCTTTCATTTTTCTTTTATGAGCCAACATCAGTGCAATTCCCGTAATACTTGATACAATTCCTATTGAAAAGAAAACTTTTTGATAAGTCATTAAAAATGAACTAAAGGCAGTCAACCCAGTTATGCCTATTAATGGAATAATATTTAATAAATAATGAGAACAACAAACTACCATGGACCCTCCAGAAATTGTGCCAGACGCAGCCATTCCAGTATTTATACTAGCGTCATGCTTTATCGAGGCATATAATCCAATTTGGGTGCCAAAACCAATAGCCAAAGGAACAAGCCAAATCCATAACCTCTTAAATTCATATAAAGCAAACCCATAACTTTGAAAGATTGTGAGAACAGAAATATAGAATGCTAAGATTCCTAATCCAGCCAATATCCCATATGTCCAGGCACGGATATTAATTTCCATTTAGTCTGCCATTCCATATACTGTATCGTTGCTTATTATCTGAGTTGCATATTTTGCCTCTAAAGCAGATTTGATATCTTCTTTTGTTTTTCCTTCTCCATAAAGTTTCTTTGCATACAGCGCATCCTCATAGCATAATCCACATTCACTTGCATGAGAATCCCATTGCCCGCCATTATTAACATCTCCTTGCATGAAACAATCTAGCAGACCTCGGGAGTGCAATCTCCCGCCATGATTAGAAGCGTCGAGCATACATCCGCAATTGCACGGCAGTCCAGCCAGGCTGTTAGGATTAAGTTTTGCAAAAGAATATGCCTCTTTAATACTTGGTTTAGTAAATGTATAGTTTGGAAGGTCCAAAGGATTTGCATAAGCTAGTTTAATAACAAGAAATATTCCGATTATAGATAATGCAAATATACTTATCCACAAATAGTTATAATGATTTTCTTTCATTCTTTACAGCACTCCAGTAGTCTTTTTATATCAGAGAAAATGCCTTTCTTTTCATCACTGTCATATTTAGTGTTAGTCAATTCCTTTTTATTTGGATTAAAATTTAATTCCCAAAAGAGAGCATAGAGTCTTGCAGAGTCGTTATACATTTCCCTTGCTTCATTTTTTTTGTTTTCATGTAATAGTCTATTGCCTACTTCATATAACCGCATTGAAGAAGCCAGCAAATGCTTGCTCATACACCACTTTTCACTTTCGTCTTTCAAAACTATTTTAGCCAGTAATTTTTTTCTTAGCTCTCTGCACGTTTCCAATATTTCAAGAAACTTATCATCATTTGTTTTTACAAAACTAAAGAAAGAATGTTCTTCTAAACTGACAAGGTTCATCAAAGCTATGCTCAAATCTTCTCCTGCCGATAAGTCCAGCTCTTTCTTTTCTTTTATCTCTAGAATATTTCTAACAAAATTTTTAGTTTTCATTTAATCACCTTCCAGAATATTAAAGCATTAAATATCAGAGCTCCAAAAGTAAGAACCATAGTCTGGTAATTGAATAATACTCTCCCTTCGTTTCTTCTTTTTATTTCATTACTGGCAAAAAATGCGGCAAATGAAACTATTGCTCCTGAAATTGCCCCGAAGATTATCTTTTCCATTCCAAATATTCTATAGGTATTTGCCGGTCCTAATATGCCCGCATAATAAAAACCAAGTATAGTAAGAACGAGAGTAGAAAGAGTTATACTGCCCGCTCTTAAAAAGGCATTGCCTCCGATATTTCTTTTTTTTAGTATGTTGTTTAACCATAATGCAGAAGAAACAATCATTGCTCCAACAAAAACTCCTACAATAGAATCATCCCAGCCTAATGACCTTGTTATTCCTACACCAGCAACTGTAGCAGCAGTACAAAGAGGACAATGAGCCATTACTCCGGGTATGGTTGCAACTAAGCTTAGCAAAGTCATCAGTAATAATCCAGCTATATTATATGCACGGCTATTTCTTATCTTCTTCTCTTGTTTGTTTTGTATATTTCTCTTTGTCATGTTTTTTCTCTCTGCTCTATTAAACCAAAATCAAAAAGTCCTTGTGTATTACCGCACACTTTAGTGTGCGGTTTGTTGGACTTTTGGATGTCCAAAGTTGCATTCATCTGCGCACTTCAGTGCGCAGTTTTCTGCAAAGCAACTTTGGCATAAAAAATAAAAAATTATTTAAGCTAACAGCCACCGACCATGCCTGTTCCGCTTGATGCACTGGATGTGCTTAATTTTCCTTGAAGTCTTGCAGGGATTGTTCCATGCATTTCATAGTTCATCTTTTCATTAGCTGTCCAGCCAGTTGTATCCAGCTTTCCAGAACTTTCAGCAGCCGCATTTCCAGTCAGACTTGATGCCTTGTATGTCAAAAAGAGCACTGATAAAAACAGCACTCCTATGATAGCCCACATCAGTGTATTCTTCTTTATTTCCATGTTATTTAGCAGCCCCCTACCATTGTCGAAGCCGCTGTTTTAGCTGTACTAGCTGTTGCTTGTACACTGGTTGCTCCAATACTAGATGCCTTAAATGTTAAGAACAAGCTAGCTAAGAGCAAAAAAGCTATCATAACCCAAAGCAATGTTCTTTTTTTTACTTGCATTTTTTTAGGTCCCCCTTTCATTTCATTATTTTCTTTTGAAGGTGAAGAACAACAATCCATTTTTATTTAATTAAAGATGTAAAAGGGAAAATAAAAAACAAAGTTCCCTTAGCATCCACCGACCATCTGGCCTCCCCCATTGGCTTGGCCTTTTTCAGCCCCTCTATAAAGATTTGAGGCTAAATTGATGTAGTTTGTAGGTTCAATGCCTTGGTTTTTTAACGCCTCGGCTTTTTGTTCATGAATTCCTGGGAAGAACAAAACTTTCCATTTTCCCATTTCATTAAGAATCTGTTCGTCGCTTAGTTCAGGATTGTTAATGAGCAGATATTTAGCCAGTCCGCGCATTGCATAACTATGTGCACAGCCGCATGCTCTTTCTCCATTTGAAAAAACAATGGCTTGCGCTCCGCAGCAATATTCGCATGAAATTGAACTGCCTATTTTTATATATCTCTTCATTTGCTCTTCGTTGAGTTGTTTATTTTCATATGCAGACAATTTTTTAATTGTGGCGTCAGCTAATTGGGAATTGCTTGCAGAAACATCATCATATCTTACTCCAAGCTCTTTTCCGTAAATCTCCGGAATGCCTCGGGGTATTATTTCTGATGCAGAAACAACTCCAACCCCAGTTGCAACATTTGCCACCTCGCCTGTTCCTATAACACCGTAAATCTTTCCGGCGTTGTATATAAGCAATAAGGCAAGTAAGGATATTATTGCTACTTGAACTACAAATTCGTAGTCGGTTTTCTTTCCTCCTTTCATCTCTTGGTTTTTGTCATCCATGCCAAACAAATAAAGTATAAACTATATATGCGCTTTTGCGAAACTAGTTTCACAAAGGATTTTTATAAGTCAGTCGCCAGGGTATAATATGGATTTACTGAGAAAAATTAAACTTCTCTTTATCAAGGAGAAAGAAAAAAAAGACGAGACAATCAAGGAGATTGTTCAAATAGAAGAATTGCCATCCAAGCTGGAAAGCAAGATTAATGAGTTGATGGCATCAAAGAAACAGCTTAAGGAAAATATCTCTAAAAGAGTTTCTTTTTTTGAGATTGAGATTAATAAGCAGATAACGTCATTAAAAAATATTGATATCTCCCAAAGAAAAGAGTATGACAGGATAAAGATTATTGTTGAAGAAAATCTTGCTCTTTATATTTTACACCTAAAAAGAACAATTGATAATATAAAAGAGGCAGAGAAAGAAGAGGTAGAGGAATACATAAATCAGCTCTCCCGCATATTAAATGAATTCAATAGAGTCTCCTCAATGCCGTTTGAAAAAGCGACAATTCTGATAGGGGATGAGCTAAACAGTACAAGAGCAATAATAAGATCCTTTATTCAAGATTTTAGTAAGATTGTAGAGGAGAATAAATTAATTTTTGAGAAGAGCAGACTATGTGTCGCTCTTAATAGCTTATTGTCTGAATCAAAACAGCTGGCTTCACTGCATACTGAAATGGAAAACGAATTATCAGAAATGAATGCCCTCCTTAAAAATGCCAGAATAAAGCAGGGAGCATTAAAGAAGAGGTTATTAGAAATTAAAGAAGAGGAGGATTTTAAAAAAGATAATGAGGAAAAAATAGATTATAAAAACAAAGTAGATTCTTTAGAGAGGAAAATCCATGATATAAAGGGAGAATTAGATTTAAAATCTTTACTAAAGAAATTTCACCATGACAAAAAAATAGACTCCTTAATTCGTGGCTACATGAGCAATTTTAAAAATGCACTTGAAGAGGATAAAGAGTTAAGAATTGCCGGTATAATAGAAAACAATAACAAAAAACATCTCGATAGACTAAAAGAAATCCAAAAGACCATTATCTCTTTATTTCCTCCTTCTCCCACTAAAATAGATAAAGAAATAGCCGTTCTTGAAGAAAGAATAAAAGAAGGAAGTACACGCGTGCTTGAATTAGAGGAAGATATAAAAAATGAAATAAAAAGAAAAGAAAAACTGTCGATGAAGCTGCAAAAAATAAACTCAGACTTGATAGAAAAGTCAAAGAGGTTATGTCAAGATGCATTGTGAAAACTCCAAACTTTAGTGGGGAGTAACATACAAGGATTTTTTGATTTAGTCAATCACTTATTCTGTTATAAATAACAGCATACAACCAGCCGCCAATTAAACCTATAACAGCAACTTCAACAGTTCCAAGTAATGCACTAATAAATGTTATTGGTTTAATTATCTGACTGATGTCTATTCCATGAAAAATTGCTCCGAATAAATTCATCGTGAATTGTGGTGCAAGTGCTATCAATAAAGCACACACGAGCGAGAATATTCCTGAAGCCAGCGCTAAACTCAATGCAGTTCTCTTCGCACTTAACTTTCCTGCCATTTTTTCACCTCCTTTCACTCTTCATTTTTGTCCAATAGTCATAAATGTAAAGAGCCATATCCTTTTTTGTGTTATATTTTTAAGATTGTTTAATTTAAATAATTTTATCATGTCCAAATGGGAAAGAATTTCGTTGTTGCCTGGCTCTATTTTATGAAATATTTTATTAAAAACATAGCCAAAATCAACATCTACAACTATAAGTTTGCCTCTTTTTTTAAGAGCACTAAACATCTTTTCAAAGGCCAAATCTTGATTATAGTAATGATGAAAAGAATCAATGCTGAAAACATAATCAAATTTATTTTTATCATTTAGCTTTTCTATAGGCATAATCCTTAGGTTTGCCTTCTTTCTTGTCTTTGTTTTTGCAATTCTTAACATTTTCTCAGAAATATCAATTCCATACAACCTCAAATTTTTGTTTTGTGAGCTTAAAGCAGAAAAAAGATTTCCTGTTCCGCAACCAACATCAAGAATTTTTGAATTTCTCTCAATCTTCAAAGATTTTACTGCATTTCTCTGGATTCTTAAACTCCACTTTTTTATAATCCCTCGGTCATAGCTTCCAGCAATTCTGTCAAATATCCTTATATTCTGCTCTTTAAGATTCATTTCTTCACTTTTCTTTTAAAACAACAACGTTTGTCATGCCTCTTCTCTTTCTTTCTACAAGATCATTACCTTCAAGTTTATCAACAATTCTAGTCATGCGAGCTTTGCTAAATCCAGTCTTCTCAATTAAATCTGCTTGGAACATTGCCCCGCTCTCCTTAACCATATTATAAACTTGTTTTTCTTCTGGTCTAAATGAAGACAAGTCTACCTTTTTCTCAATTTTCTTCTCTTTAATCTTCTTTACTACTATTCTCTCATTTGGCTTAGAAAATATCAAGAATAAACCAAAAATAATCAATACCCCGACAATACCAAGTGCAAGATATGTCTGATAGTTTACAGAATCATACATTTCGCATGATTTAACATCTCCATGTTGTATAAAACAACTGTTTCTTACTGATTCCATTAAAGTATTATTGAATAAAAACACTAAGAGTACAATTAAGATTGATATACCAAGCATTATCCATCCGACATTCTTGTTTTCCATTAAATTAGGAAGAGCAACACTATAATAATCTTACGGTATGCTCACAAGCTCTCTCCTAGAATTCTATCTTCTTTTTGATACTTTTCAAGTTTGGGATTATAATACTGACCAGCGCGATTAAAAATCCGATTAAAATTCCAATATCATTATGGGCGTTGTCTTTTATTCTTTGGAATGAAATAACCATTAGCACAGCAAAAGAGAACATAAAAAAAGGTCCCCTCCACTCTTTATTCTGGTCTATAAAAAAGTACAATACATAAAGAATAAATGAGGAGAAAACTATATGGGCTGATGCATCAAACAGTATATCTCTGCCATAAACAGACATCGGATACCATTTAAACAAGTACAGGCCAATTAGCATTAGAATAAATGTAAAAATTATCTTTACTATTTGTTCTCTCTTTTTTGAGCTCGCCATATTTTAATTAACATCACCTAAACGACTTCTGTCTCTTCGCTCTCGCTTTAGAGTCTCCTGGCTTTCTAGTCTCTTTTCTCCTGGAATCTGGAACAATAATATTTCTGTCATATTTAACATAGGCCTTTCTTAAAACATCAGAGCCGGTAATCTCTAATAAAGCTCGGGCAATCGCCAGTCTCGCTGCCTGAATTTGCCCTTCCCTGCCTCCGCCAGATGTTCTAATATGAAAGTCATGTTTTATATTATCGCCAAGCTCTAATATACAGATTCTTAATGGTTCAGACAAAGCAAGTTTATGAAACAGCCCCAATTCATTGTGAGATAAATTATTATAAAATATCTTTCCATCTCCAGCACTAATTCTCAGTTTAGCGACAGCTGTTTTTCTCTTTCCGGAGAAGATAATTTTCTCAATTGATTTTTTGGTTTTTTTATTGGCCATTTTATAATATCTTGCTCAACTCTCCCAAGCTGAGATAGCTGGTTTTTAATTCCTTCTTTAAAGATATCTTATTAGACTTTTCAAACTCGCTAGGCACGTCATTATAGCACATAACCCTCTTCAATGCCTCTCTTCCTCTGCCTTGTTTATAAGAAAGCATGCCTCTCACTGTTCTTTTCATAATTCTCTCAGGAGATTTGGGAAAATGGGGTCCTTTCAGGCTCGAGCCGCCCCTGACTCTGGCGATCAAATATTCTCCAAAGACCATTTTTTTCCTCCCGCTCACAACGGAATTGTTGCAATTTATAATAATAATCTCCTTTCCAAGCAAAGATTGTTTAGCAGCATAACTAGCAACTCTTCCCAATGGGCTTTCTCCAGCGTCAATTATAATTTTCTCTCGGCTCATTTTATAATTTTTATACCCTCTGCTTTTGGATTCTTTTTTATTTCTTCAGTGATAGTTGCAAAATCAGATTTAGTCTTCTTTAGTTTATTTCTTGCTTCAGACGATATACCCAGCGCGCAGATTCTAACTTTCTTGCTGATATCTCCCTTAGACAAAATCTTCCCTGGAAAAATAACTATATCCCCTGCCCTTGTCTGGTTTTCAATCTCAGAAAGATTAATAGACGGCCTTTTTCTTCTTGACAGAGAAATCATTTTAGCAACATGAACCCAGTTCTGGTTTTTCATCGCAGATTTTAGAGCTTCTTTCAGTTGAGGATTGTTTTTGATTCCCAATCGCCTTTTCAGCTTCGTTTTGCTTATTCCATCTTTCATTTAATCCTCAAAAAACACCTCTATTTAAATCTAACTCAACAGAAACTTTTTTATACCTTTATACATACTTATACACATGAAGAAAAGAAAGCATAAAAAGATTAGGGTGAACATAACAGTTGATGAAGAGCTGATAAATAAGGCAAAAACAAAATTAAATTTATTCGGAGGCAAACTGAGCACTTTGTTTAATTCATATCTTTCAGATTTTGTAGAATCTATTGAGAGACATCCCAGGAACAAGCACGATATATTGTTAGAAGAAATAGAGAAATTAAAGATTAGATTAAAGAAAATAGAGCAAAAACTAGCATAGCAAAATCTCCCTACTCTCTATTAAACAATCTAAAATTGCAAATCCTATTCTGCTATTTTCTCTAAAATTCTCAAAGTCAAAATAATATTTTTTTATTTCCCCGCTTCCGAGAATAACACAATTCCCGCAGGAGTTGCTGCAAATCCAGGATGAACTATCTAAGTCATTGCTTATAAAAAAATTCAGCACATCTATGCTCTCGCGGCTAATATCGCGTCTAAGGGTTAATTCTACATTTTTATTTTGAGGATTGTAGCATACACCGGCAATTTCAATATGTGGATTAATCTGCCTTTCAGTGCAGGATATTTGAGGAGAAAGCTGCGCCCCCAGTTTATTTATAGACACATACAGCATAGAAACAATAGCCATAGATATCAGAATAAGAAAAACAATAACAACTATGCTGGACATCCCTTTTCTTTTTATACTTTGCATGGTCTCGCCCCCATATCTCCCAAGTAAACAATAGTTTTTTTATTATTATGCAGTATTTCTAAAGATTCAGCCCCTTCCAATATAGGCATTTTCAATATAAAGCTTTTATCGCTTTCATATGTCTCTCCTGTAATTTCCTCTCCAGAAGGCGCGTCAGTAAATATCAGCTCAGGATTAAAAACGCCGCCTGACAGCAATCTGCCTTCCTTATCATTTATTTGATAATCAAAACCACCATAGCCATTCCCGCCTAAGCATCCATTTTCTATAGACTTATCAAAAAGAATTATCTCGTTATTAGAAAAATCGTAGCTTCCTTCAATAAGATAATATTTCTCCTCATTGCAATTAACTCCCTCAATAATAGCTCTTCCAGTTATACTAGTTTTCCTATTTTCAATCAGCTCTTGAATAAGAAACTCGTTAAAGACTCCGAACTTACTGGAAGAAAGACTTCTCATAATCCCGTTTTCAATAGACCTGTAATACTCCTCTTTAGAGCATCCTTCAAAACAGCCATCATCTTTTTCTCCAAACTGCGAGCACGAAGCAGCGCAATTTTTTGCTCTTCTGGGAAGTTTAGCAGGAATATACTCTTCTGCCAATCCGGCAAAAGCATGTCCAAATTCATGGGAAAGTACACTCAATGGATGCTGGGAATTAATGCTCATAACATTCATATAAGAAGAGCTTCTTATTCCGGCTGTCTTTTCATCAACAACAATTAAATAATCATTAGGGCACGCAGCGGCATTTTTTATCAAGTCTTTAGAATAGCAGAATAATGCGACATCTTTATAAATCTCGCAAGCAGGTTTGTAATCTAAGATATAAAAAACATTAAATTCATCTTTATTTTCTTTAAGAGGGGACACGTCAAATAAAGAATTGCTGTATTTCCTTATAATATCATAATCCCCAAAGAAAACAAGATTTATCTTACCTTCCCCGTTATACTCAAAAGTATTGCAACTTGCTAATTGTTTTGGCGATTCTTTTACTTCACTATTAAAAATAAATAATCCAAAAACTATTACAACAATAACTAAGATAATAGAACCAAAAAGAACAGTCTTCTTCTCCATCATTATTCCTTGTTAAATCTCTTTATATAACTTGTTTAGCATATAAGGCATTCTTTGTCTATCTTTTTCATAGAAAAGTCATTTATATACTGAATTGTTTTTTCAATTATTCTCTCAAGCGCTTCTTGGCTGTAAAATGCAATATGGGGCGTGAAAACAACATTGTCTTTAGCGAGCAATATGTGGTCTTTAACTATCTCTTGGAGTTTTGATATGCTTTTTTTGTCATATAAAAGCTGTTTCTCCTCTTTTATTAGCTCTTCTCCTTCCAGCACATCAAGTCCTGCACCAGCAAGTATTTTCTTGTCTAAAGCATCTATCAAAGCCCCTGTATCAATAATCGCCCCGCGCGACGTATTAATTAAAATTGCTCCTTTTTTCATAAGCTTAAGTGTATTTTTATTTATGAAGTGATGATTTTCCTTTAAGTAAGGCACATGAAGTGTTACAATGTCTGAATCTTTAAGCAATTTATTAAGTTGAACATACTTAAAACCCAGCTGTTCAGCTAAAAATTCATCTTCATGATGGTCGTAAACAAGAACATTCATCTCAAAACCACGCGCAATTCTAATAACATGCTTGCCTATTTTTCCAGCGCCTACAACGCCGAGTGTTTTGCCCTTTAAGTCAAATCCTTTCAGTCCCTCTATAGAAAAATCATTGCGTAATGTCCTTAAGTATGATAAATGAATTTTTCTTGACAAGGCGAGTATTAAGGCAAAAGTGTGCTCTGCCACGGTGTTTTCGCCATAAGAAGGGATATTATAAACTAGAATTTTTCTTTTCTTGCATTCTTTTACGTCTATATGATCAAATCCCGTTGACCTAGTTATAATTAATTTAAGTTTTGGAAGTTTTTGCAGAATTTCTTTGTTTATTTTCGAATAAATAAAAACAGATACGGCATCATATTGTTGAATGCTCTTTATATTATCCAGAGTTATTGGCTCATGAAAAAATTTCAAGGAGTGTTTTTTTATGCCTCTTTTTAGAATTGGTCTTTCCCAGCCCTGTATGTCAAAAAATGCTATTTTCATCCTGCCTCTTTTCCGATTAATTATGCAAGTAAATAATGTTTATAAATGTTTTAATGCGCTAAAAGAAAACATTTAAATCTGATATTCAACAATATCCCTTATGCAAAAAAGAACAGAATATAACTTCAAAAAAATAGACAGCAAATGGCAGAAAAGATGGGCATCAAAAAAGATTTTCGAAGTTAAAGAAAACCCAAACAAAAAGAAATATTACGTTCTTGAAATGTTTCCTTATCCTTCAGGAAGCGGTCTGCACATGGGACATGCATTTAATTACACAATAGGAGATGTCTACGCTCGTTGCATGAGGATGAGAGGTTTTAACGTTTTATATCCTATGGGTTATGACTCGTTTGGGCTTCCCGCAGAAAATGCCGCTATAAAGTCCAAGAGCCACCCAAAAAAATTTACAGAAACAGCAATTAAAAATTTTATTAAGCAACAAAAAGCTCTAGGATTAAGTTATGACTGGTCGCGCGTGATAAAGACTCACTCCCCAGAATATTATAAATGGAATCAGTACTTTTTTCTCAAATTACTTGAACGTAATCTTATTTACAGAAAAAAAGCCAATGTTAATTGGTGCTCTAAATGCAATACAGTCCTGGCAAATGAGCAGGTGCACAATGGAAAATGTTGGAGACATGATAATATAGAAGTTGAAATTAAACAGCTTGAGCAGTGGTTTATTAAAACAACAAGTTATGCGGATGAGCTTCTTAAAGACATTATAAAACTAGACTGGCCAGAAAGAATAAAAACAATGCAGGAAAACTGGATTGGAAGAAGCGAGGGAAGCGAGATAGTTTTTAGTATTAATGACGAAAAATGGCCGATATTTACAACCAGACCGGATACTCTTATGGGAGTTACATTTATGGTGATATCAACACAGCATCCCAACTTAATGGAATTAGTAACTGAAAAACAAAAAAAAGAAACTGAGAAATTTTTAAGAAAATTAAATTCAACAAAACAAGAGGAGCTGGACAAATTAGAAAAAGAAGGAGTGTTTACCGGGAGCTACGCTGTTCATCCAATAACAAAAGAAAAAATCCCTATTTACGCGGGAAATTTTGTCCTTGCTGAATACGGCTCAGGAATGGTGATGGCTGTTCCAGCGCATGACCAGAGAGATTTTGAATTTGCCAAGAAATATAATCTTCCGGTAAAATTAGTTATCAAGCCAGAGGATAAAAAAATTAGCGAGTTAAAAGAAGCATACGAAGGTCCGGGTGTCTTGATTAATTCAGGCGCCTTCGATGGTTTATTCAGCGCAGAAGCCAAAATACATATAACGAAAGCGCTAGAAATAAATGACCTTGGAAAAACAAAAACACAATACAAATTAAGAGATTGGCTTATATCACGGCAGAGATATTGGGGAACACCTATCCCAATTGTTTATTGTGAAGAATGCGGCATTGTTCCCGTTCCTGAAAAAGAGCTTCCTGTAGTCCTGCCTGAAAAAGTAAAATTCGGAAAAGGAAATCCTCTAGAAACCAATAAAAAATTTATTGAGGCAAAATGCCCAAAATGCAGAAAAAAAGCGCGAAGAGAAACAGACACAATGGATACTTTTTTTGATAGCAGCTGGTATTATCTAAGATACTGTGACAGTAAGAACAAAAAAGAGCCTTTTTCAAAAGAAATGGCCTCTTATTGGATGCCTGTTGATTATTATATCGGAGGAGCAGAACATGCCTGCATGCACTTGATATATGCAAGATTTTTCACTAAATTTTTGCGCGATTCAGGCTTCATATCGAGTGATGAACCTTTTCCAAGATTGTTCAATCAAGGCATGGTGCATAAAAATGGTTTCGTTATGTCCAAATCAAGAGGAAATGTCGTGCTTCCAGAAGAAATATCGAAAAAATATGGCATTGACACTGCCCGTTTATTCCTTGTTTCTATTGCAAGTCCTGACAAGGATATAGAATGGAGCGATGCTGGAGTTGAAGGCAGCTGGAGATTCATAAAAAAGATAATAGAATATACGAAAAAAATAGAATTTTCAAGAACAAGCGATAAAATCGCTCACAAATTAAACAAAACAATAAAGCAAGTGATAGAAAATATAGAAGGATTCAGGTATAATTCAGCAGTCATTCATTTAAGAAGTTTATTTGACAATCTCGGCAATGAGGTTAGCAAAAAAGATTTTGAGGCATTTGTTAAAATGCTCTCTCCATTCTGCCCGCATATCGCTGAAGAACTATGGGAGAAAATAGGCAACAAAGGATTCGTCAGTCTGGAAAAATGGCCTGAAGCAGATGAATCTAAAATAAACGAAAAATTCGATAAAGCCGAGAAAGCCATAGAAAAACTGACATCTGACATCTTAAACATATTAAAAATTGTCAGAGAAAAACAAGGCAGAGAAGGCAAGAAAGTTTATATTTATGTGCTGCCCCAAGAAGCTGACCTTTATGAATCGAAAGAAATAAGCAGGACAATAGACAGAGAAATTTATATCTTCAAAGTAAATGATAAAAACAAATATGACCCTGAAAACAAAGCAGGAAAAGCAAAGCCAAATAAACCAGCCATTTATATAGAATGATTTACAATGGCTTCTGATTTAAGTAAAAAGAGAACTATCTACGACCTGAAAGAATGTGGAACAGAGCGTATTGAAAAGCATCTGCGTATTGAAAAGCATCTGCGTATTGCACTAAGGGACGCGCTTATAGATGATTCTTTTCTTGATTTGTTCAAAATTCCCAGAACAATGGATTTAGCTTCTGTTGGGATGTTTGACGAAGATTATCTAAAGAGTATTGTAGACTATCCTATATATTATCTTGACCTCAATAATTATCCGGAACAATTAAGCCCTGCAACAACAAGATTTGGCAGAAGAATAAAGGACTGGGTGACCTTGATTGCATTGAGAGAAGGAACAATAACTCTTGATCAAATCTCTCCCGGGCTGAATTTTTACAACAACAATCGCTCATTTCGTCTTGACACAATCTATTCAGATAAAAATGTTTTTGTGTTTGGCCGTTCCGAAAAGCACGGTGTAATAAGTCCTCCAAGTAATTATAATTTTCATTTCAAAGTTTCTTTTGATAATGTTGATAATTCCGATGTATACGAATATTTATTTTATCAATTGATTGGAAAATAAAAATCAAATTACATATGGCAATTCTTATTTGACAGACAGTTTTATATACTTATTTCAAGTCAATTTAGTAATGGCGGAGATATCCACTCCAGCAACCAATGTGGTTGCAGAGGCCTATAGGCAGTTTATTACCAACTTAGGACCAGGAGGTGCTTTAATTATTAATGTTTTAGTGACCACCATCTTGCTCGCGATAGTCTCATTGTTTATTTTTGAGTTTTATAATTCAACTGCAAAAAAGAATATCTTGCGATTAAATCTAAAGAAATACAATCGTTCTAATCATCCTGTTTTTAGCAAGTTATTAGCCAGTTTATTTTATCTTATTGAATACATTATAATTATTCCGTTTGTTATCATATTATGGTTTGCTGCACTGTCAATTATTTTTTTACTTATTACTGATCCAACTTATCCTCTGGATAAAATTTTACTGATTGCTGCTTCAGTTATAAGTGCTGTAAGGCTCTTGGCATACCATAATAATGAAATATCAAAAGAGCTGGCAAAGTTGTTTCCGTTTATTGCCCTTTCCGTATTCTTGCTGGCGCCGGGAGGATTAAATTCTTTTGCAAATCTCCTTAATAAGTTTAATGAGATTCCTAACTTGTTTAATAATTTATTTTATTATGTAATTGCTATTGTCATTTTGGAAATTTTACTAAGAGTATTTTATACAATTTATGCATTTGTAGTCAGTGAAGATGAAAGAGAGCTGGATAAAGAAGGCTATTTTGCTGTAAAATAATACTGTTAAAAGACCGAACTAAAATAGCCTATCATCCGGCTTTGTGTAAATAGTTTTTCTTGTGAAAAGTAGTGTTCTAGATTATGTCAAGATGCATTGTGAAAACTCCATGCTTTAGCATGGAGTTAGCATCTTGAGCATCCAAAAGTCCAAACAAACTCCACACTTTAGTGTGGAGTGACATACAAGGACTTTTTGATGTCTCTATCGGCGGGCAATGCGGGAGTTTAACAAAAAGATATTATTAAATAGATAAAGAAATAAAAAGGATTATGAATAAGATTGATTATTACATAAACTCAATCATTAATAACAAAGAGGTTAAATTATGACATTCAAACTCTCCCCCTCGTCATTGAATTTAATGCAAGAATGTCCAAGATGTTTCTGGCTTAAACAACATAAGAAATGGAGTAGACCTTCTTCTCCCTTTCCTCAACTGCCAAACGGCATGGATAGAGTTCTAAAAGCTCATTTTGACAGGTTTAGAGATAGGGGAGAATTGCCCCCAGAAATAAGAGACCATCATCATACAAAAGGATTAAAGTTATTTGACGATGTAAAATTACTTACTTTATGGAGAAGCAGAAAGGGCATTCAATGGGAAGATAAAGAAGGAAATATTCTAAACGGAGCAGTGGATAATATTCTAATAAACGGAAAAAGTCTTATAATTCTCGATTACAAAACTAAAGGCTCTGCATTGAAAGATGAAACAGAAGCAGGAAACGGCTATCAAAACCAATTAGACTTCTATAACTTTCTTCTGAGAAAGAATGGATATGAAACTGAAGATTATGCCTTTCTATTATTCTACTATCCTAAAGAAGTCATGGAGACAGGTGAAGTTATTTTTGATTCTCTTTTAGCAAGAAGAAATATAGACATAAAGAATGCTGAAAAGATATTCAATAATGCCATTAAATTATTAAATTCAGATTGTCCTGATAAATCTTGTGATTGGTGTGAGGGACGATGACAGAAACGACGGAACGTATTGTCGAATCATTTGTAAGATATTATTTGAGATGGTTCACAAATTCTAATATAAAAGCGAAGGGTAATAAAGAAATTGATATTTTAGCCATTGACCAGCATGGAAATAAATTCTGGATTGAATGTGGGATTACACATCTAAAGACTTGGGCATTAAAATCTCATGCAACCGAAAAAGATTATCAAAACATTGAAAGAAAAGAAGGTATGAAAAAAGCTTGGAGGCATAAAAATTCAGTTGATTATTTTATATCATGTAAATTTGACGACCCCAAATTAAAAGAGAAGCTAAAAGATTTTAACTTTGTTGATGGTAGTTACACGAAAATAATTGCTTGTTGGCAAGTTAAAGATGAAAATGTAATAAAATACGCTAAGAGTAAAGATATTGAAATCTGGCAATTAAAGGAAAGAATGAAAGATTTTATTAAGGATATAGGAGAATCTCATTATGAAGACCCAATATTAAGGACTCTTCAGTTAGTTAAAAAACTATAATAAATCATATTCGGGTAGCTTTTTGAGTTCGTGGGGGTTTAATCGCCCTCACGCCTCTTTATTGACTATTCGGGCAGACGTTACTTATCGGGCAAAGTCCAATCACCCCAAACATTTAAAAACCATTTTAAACCATACTTAATAACCAATGAAGTTTATACGGAGGTCAAAATGGACTTCTACGATATTGTTGAAAAAGCAAGAAAAACTGGAAAAATAGAGAAGGGAACAAACGAAGTAACAAAGGCTGCTGAGCTTGGCACAGCAAAACTAATTGTTTATGCAGCAGATGTTTCTCCAAAAGAAATAGTATCACATCTATCAATTATTTGCAAAGAAAAAAATATACCCTGTTTCGAAGTAGATTCAAAGCAGAAATTAGGAATTTCAGCAGGCATAGCAGTAAGCACTGCATCAATAGCCGTAATAAACCCTGGAGAAGCTGCAGAAGAAATTAAAAAAATAAGTTCTAAATAAAATGGCTAAGAATCAACAGAAAATAAAAGACAAAACTGCTGAAGAGGGCAGTATAAAAAGAATTTCAGAAGAAACGGCAGTTAATGCTTTAGTTGAACAATTAATAGGAAGAACAGGAGCGAGAGGGGAAGTAACCCAAGCAAGAGTAAAAATCTTAGGCGGGAGAAATGAAGGGAGATCAATGAGAAGAAACATAAAAGGTCCGCTAAAAGTCGGAGACCTTATAACTCTTAGAGAAACAGAAATCGAGGCAAGAAAAATAAGAGGAGGAGTAGCGGGTAAAACTGTCTAGCCATGACAAAATGTATTTTCTGCGGCAAAGAAGAAAGAGCCCATAAAGGGATTCATCTGATAAAAAATGAGGGAACAATTGCATATTTCTGCTCAAGTAAATGCAGAAAAAACGCTTTAAAACTGAAAAGAGACAAAAGAAAAGTGCGCTGGACAGAAGCATTCCATATAACAAGAGATAAAGCGCGGACAAAAGAGGCAAAAAACAAATCTAAAAATGCTCTTCTTCCAGCGCAATCTTAAATTATCGTCGGTAAAACACATTTCTGGGCAGAAAGGTTTTTAAATGCCAGTTCATTTTTCTGCATATAAATCCTGTACTTTAGGATTCTAAACAAAATGGCCAACACAATCGATAAGGAGCAGGCAAGCAAGTCGTATTCCTCAGAAAAAATTAAGGTCTTAGAGGGTCTTGAAGGAGTTCGTCATAGGCCGGCGATGTACATAGGAAGCACAAGCAAGCAAGGTCTCCATCATTTAGTCTACGAAGTAGTTGACAACGCTGTAGATGAAGCCATGGCAGGACACTGTGATTTAATAGAAATAACGCTAAACGAAAATGGCTCTGTTACAGTAACTGACAATGGACGGGGCATCCCTGTCGAACCGCATCCAGTATACAAAGTCCCGGCATTAGAAGTAGTTGTAACAAGATTGCATGCAGGAGGAAAATTCGACAAAGGAAGTTACGCTATTTCAGGCGGGTTGCATGGAGTAGGTATAAGTGTAGTAGCGGCATTATCAAAACACATGGAAGTAACTGTAAAAAGAGACGGAAAAATCTATAAGCAGGAATACAAAATAGGAAAACCGCTTTATGATGTTAAAACAATAGGAACAACAGAAAAAAACGATACAGGAACAATAGTCACATTCACTCCAGATGATACGATATTCTCAACAACAAAATTCGATTTTTCAGTTCTAGAAACATTATTCAGAGAAATAGCTTTTCTAAACAAAGGTCTAAAGATAACCTTTAAAGATGAAATATCAAACAAAAAAGAAACATTTCATTACGAGGGCGGATTAACAGAATTCGTGAAATGGGTAAATAAATCAAAAGAACCCCTTCATACAAAACCAATTTATTTTATCAAGGAAGATTCAAAAGTTGTTGTAGAATGCGCCGTGCAGTATAATTCCGGCTATCAAGAAAACGTCTTGGGATTTGTAAACACAATTAATACTGTAGAAGGAGGAACGCATGTTATTGGTTTCAAAACAGCATTAACGCGGGCGATAAACGATTATGCGAATAAAAATAAGCTGACAAAAGATGGAAATGTTACAGGAGATGATGTTAGAGAGGGCTTAACAGCGATTATTTCAGTAAAAGTTCCAGAGCCTCAATTCGAAGGGCAGACAAAAACAAAATTAGGCAACAGTGAAGTAAAAGGGATTGTAGAAAGCGTCAGCTATAACGCGCTGGTAGAATTTTTCGAGGAAAATCCTCCAATAGCAAAGAGACTTGTCGCAAAATCTTTGGAAGCCCAAAAAGCCAGAGAAGCTGCAAGAAAAGCAAAGGAGCTAGTAAGAAGAAAAAATGCCTTTGGCCTCGGAGGTCTCCCAGGAAAGTTAAGGGATTGCTCTAAAAAGAGCACAGAAGACACAGAACTTTACATAGTAGAGGGCGATTCCGCTGGAGGTAGTGCCACCCAAGCCAGAAATAAAGAATTTCAAGCAATACTTCCTCTTAAAGGAAAAATTTTGAATGTTGAAAAAGCAAATCAGGTAAAAGTTCTTTCAAACGAGGAAATATCGAACTTAATAACTGCAATAGGAACAGGAATCGGCGAGCAATTCGATATAACAAAAATCAGATATTCAAAAGTAATCATCATGACAGATGCAGATGTGGACGGCGCGCACATCCGCACTTTGCTTTTGACATTTTTCTTTCGTTTCATACCAAAATTAATTGAAAATGGAAATATCTACATCGCAGTATCCCCTCTTTACAGAGTCAGAAAAAGAATATTTCATTATGTCTATTCAGATGAAGAGTTAAAAAAAATAATCTCAAAATTAGGAGACAATGTTGATGTTCAGCGTTTCAAGGGTCTTGGAGAAATGAATCCAGATCAGCTATGGGAAACAACAATGGACCCAAAAAAGCGTATGCTTAAGAAAGTAACAATAGAAGATGCCGTAAAAGCAGATGAAGTGTTTTCCAAGCTAATGGGAGAAGATGTAGAATCACGAAGACAGTTCATAGCAGAGCGGGCGCAGGAGGCAGAAATTGACATATAAATTAAGTTCAAAAAATCTTCAGGTAAGCAACAATGACACCAAAACAAATTGACGAGGATAAACTCGAAGAAGAAATTGAGAAAGAAGAGAAAAAAAGAAGGGAAAAAGACCAGATAGGAGACGAGCCGGGAGTCGAGGGTGTTGAAATAGTTGAAGAAATGGAAAAAGCATACATTGATTATGCAATGTCTGTAATTGTTCAAAGAGCACTCCCAAGCGTTGAAGACGGATTAAAGCCAGTCCACAGAAGAATTTTATATGCCATGCATTCAATTGGTTTAGACCACTCAAAACCAACAAAAAAATCAGCAGCAGTTGTTGGAGAAGTTCTTGGTAAATATCACCCGCATGGCGATGTTGCGGTTTATGATTCTTTAGTTAGACTAGCGCAGGATTTCTCGCTTCGTTATCCTTTAGTCCACGGACAAGGAAATTTCGGTAGTATGGACGGCGACAGAGCAGCAGCTATGAGGTATACAGAAGCGCGGCTGAGTAAAATCTCCTCAGAATTGTTAGAAGACATCGAAAAAGAGACCGTCAAAATGACCCCAAACTTCGACAATTCAACAAAAGAGCCAGAAACTCTTCCAGCAAAACTTCCAAATCTTCTTCTAAACGGCGCAACAGGAATCGCAGTCGGCATGGCAACAAACATTCCTCCCCATAATCTAGTTGAAGTTTGCGACGCAATTGATGAATATATTAACAAGCCGGAAATATCAATAGACGCTCTCGCAGAAATAATTACCGGCCCTGATTTCCCAACAGGAGGCTTAATCACTGGCTCGGGAATAAAAGATATGTATCGCACAGGAAAGGGAAAAATAATCATGCGTGCGAAAACAGCAACAGAAGAAGTAAAAGGAAAAAATTCTATTATTGTAACAGAAATTCCATACATGGTTAATAAATCTGAATTAGTAAAAAATATCGCAGCACTGGCAACAGAAAAAAAACTTCCTGATGTCTCTGACTTACGGGATGAAAGCGCGCGAGGAAAAGTCAGAATTGTTATAGAGTTAAAAAAAGGCACAGATCCAAAATACACTTTAAACAAATTATTCAAATTAACAAATCTCCAAACAACTTTCGACGCAAATGTTCTTGCCCTGGTAGGCAAACAACCTCATGTACTAAACTTAAAACAAGTTATAGAAGAATATGTTAAATACAGGAAGCTGATAGTAACTAACAGAAGCAAATTCGAATTAAAGAAAGCAGAGGAACGTCTCGAAATAGTTCTGGGACTGCTTATTGCACTATCCAACATAGATAAAATAGTAGATTTAATAAAAAAATCAGAAACTGCAAAAGAGGCTCAAGAAGGCCTGATGAAAAAGTTCAATTTGACAGAAAGGCAGGCAAAAGCCGTCCTAGAAACTCGCTTGCAGCAATTAACCTCTCTTGAAACATCAAAACTAAAAGAGGAAGAAAAGAAACTTAAAGAAACAATTCAATATTTAAAAAAATTACTTGGAAGTGAGCAGGAAATTCTCGGCATTATAAAAAAAGAGCTCCAGGAAATAAAGAAAAAATACGGCGACGAAAGAAGAACAAAGATATTAAAGAAAATAGAGGAGATTTCAGAGGAGGATTTAGTAGAAAAGAAAGAAGTTGTCGTCATGATTACCAACGCGGGCTATATAAAAAGGGTTGACTTGAAATCATACCGCGAGCAGAAGCGCGGCGGCCAGGGAATAACCGGCGCAGAATTAAAAGAAGAGGATTTTGTAACAAAAATGCTCACATGCTCAACTCACGACTATCTTCTTTTTTTCACCTCAAGAGGCAGAGTATACTGGCTTAAATCTCATGACATTCCGGCAAGTGAAAGGCAGAGTAAGGGAAGGGCAATAGCAAACATACTAAATCTTAGAGAAGAATCAATAGCAAATGTTATGTCTATAAAGAATTTTGAGTTGGATTATCTTGTTTTTGCAACAAAAAGAGGAATGGTCAAAAAACTCCCGTTAAAAGATGTTTCTAAACCTCGCAACTCAGGAGTTAGAATAATGAATTTACCGGCAGACGGCTCTGATTCAATAATTAACGTTCAAAGAGTTGAAAATTCCCAAGAAGTCTTGCTAATAACGAAGAAAGGTCAGGCAGTTAGATTTAATTCAAATGAAGTGCGCTCAATGGGAAGGGCAAGTTACGGAGTAAAAGGAGCAGATATCTCATCAACTGACGAAGTTGTTTCAATGGAATCACTGCCAAAAGACGGAAAAACAACAATTCTAACAATAACATCAAAAGGATATGGAAAACGCTCAGACTTAGAAGAATATAGAAAAACTTCACGCGGAGCAAAGGGAGTTATTAATTTAAAAATAAACGACAAAACCGGCAGTATAGTCTCTTCGCTTTCAGTAAATGATCAAGACTCTGTTATTGTAACAACAGCAAAAGGAATGGTTCTAAGAACAAATATGAAAAATCTAAGGGTGATGGGCAGAGCAACGCAGGGTGTTCACGTCGTTCGTCTTAAAGAAGGTGACAAAGTCATAGACATAATAAAATTGCCGAGAGAAGATATTATTATTGAGTAGGACAGATTATTATAGTCAAGGACATTGCAAATTGAACAATTATGCCTTGACTATCAAGGGGAAAACATACTATTTTGTTCAATTATTTATGTTTTTCACTATATCTAATTCTAATACCCATAAAGCACAGCGCTTCCGTCATATGGATAGGAATAATAACTTCTGCTGTAGCCAGAATACGGCCTGTAAGAATAATAATTCATAGGATAATAGTTGTATCCTCCATAATATCTATATCCATAGTTTCTTGGTGATACTGTTGTTGTTTTTACAGTATGAACAGTTTGCTCGTAACCGCCGCCGCCTAAATATTGCATTGAGTTAGTTCTCTGGTAGCTTGTTGAACTTCCGTAACTTGGTCCCCCATAATACCCAGAACTTCGCGAACTATAAAATTGGTAATTATCGTAATAATTACTTCCATAACCACCTGCATAATAAGCAGAACCTAAACTAACTGCAAAAATTGAAAATAACATTGCAATTCCAAACAAGAGATGTGTTTTTTTCATAAAAAAACTATCATAAACCTATATATAAACATTTCTCGAATATAAAATTCACTACTTATTCAGAATGAAAATCAAAAAATCCTTATGTTTTACTGCGGACTGAAGTCCGCAGTTTGTCTGGATTCATCAAAGTCCATAGGACTTTGAGTGCCGTCAAGAATCCGACTTTGGAGGATTCTTGAGGTTTGGATGTCCAAGATTCTCCACGCACTTCAGTGCGTGGTTTGTCAAGAATCTTGGCATTATAAATGAACCATATCATTTATATCAAACCCATTATTTCTTCCATTAATATACTCAGGTATTTGGTAAAACTTGCATCCTATTTCTTTAGCAGGAACAATATCTGTATCATAATCATCTCCGATAAAAAGCAATTTATTAGGCTCAATCATAAAAGTTGACAAAACTCTCCTAAGATTCTTTGGCTCTCCTAATCTTCCCAGCCTAAAGATCATGCCATTAAAATATTCTAAATCAACTCCGCTGTCGCACAAGTCAATATTAGCAAGCTCAATATCACGGTCAGATACAGCACAAAGATCAATCCCTCTATTTTTGCAAGTTTCTAAGAACTTATCCAAACCCTTCCTAAAAGGAAACTCACCCTGATGATCCTCGTTGGCAATCATTGTGCCATAAACGTCCAATGCAACAACCTTTATTGAACTCAAATCCATTTTAGTATCTCCAGTTGTAATATCCTAAACTTGAATCATAGACTGGTTTGTAATAATAATTATAAGTTGGATTAACTCCGTCAATCCTGTAATCATAAGCATATTTATTTCTCCAATTTGAAGCAGAAGTATCTTTATTATCATCGCCAAAAGCCTTCCCAGTTGTTTTTCCTGCAACAATATCATACCTGTCATTATACGAGCTATCAATAAACCTAACAGCTCTCATCTTCTGGAAATATGCTCTGTCATGACGATAATGCGAACGATAGTCATCAAAAGAGTAATAAAATTCTCCTCCATGAAGATTATCGTAATGATATACTAAATGTGGAGAGTCATAATGATATCTATAAACATAATGATTGGCAGAGACTAAGTTCAAAAGTGCAATTAAAGCGAGAATTCCAAATATGCCAAAATAAAATTCTCTTCTTATTTTACAAGATGCCATATAATTCAGGATAGAAATCGCTTTTTAAGTCTTCCGATAACACCCCCAAAGATAAAACTTTAAAAACTATTGTAAACAAATTCTAATATGCCTTGGTAGTTTAGTGGCTAAAACACGTCCCTGTCGCGGACGAGTCCCGGGTTCGATTCCCGGTCAGGGCGTTTATGGGATTTTCAATCCCATCAAATTCCGATGAGTTGTGCATACGCAGACAAGATGAACGAAGTGAATTCATTTTTAGTTTTTGAACTCATAGAAACTTTTTTCTAAAAAGTTTGTATTTCTGGTTCCCGGTCAGGGCGCTCTTTTTTGTTTTCATAAAGATTTATTACTGGATCACTTGCAGGAATAATTTTTGGCATTGACATTTATTATATTATTCTTTATTTTATTTAGAAATTTTAGAATTATAGTTTATACTGCTGTTGCAATTGTACCAGCAACTTTTACAGCTCCTTCTACACATTCCCCAACATTGCTAGCACACCAATCTACGACGTTAGTAGTTAATTTATCAAACAAATCTTGAGATAATTCAATCCCCCCTATTTTAGAATAATCTTCAGGCGTATATTTCCATCCATCATAAACAATTGCTAACACTTTAGTTTCTTCATCGAATCTTGAGTATTCATAAAACTTCTTTGTTGTTCTAGTCTCATCTTTCCCAACCGAGATATCTTCGAAGTATAATGGTTGCTGACCAACATTTTTGAAATCTTCTCCTTTCTTTTTTGTGTAAAGAATCACAAGAACAGAAGTATCTATGCTATTCATTCCTCGATTATAGTCTTCATTTTTTATGTTTACATTGCATTCTATCCAGCTATCACCAAGCAAGGGGCTTGTCGGATTACATATCATTGAACCTCTAAATTTAGGATTTGGCATATCAACATCTGCAGTTATTAAATCACTTGCGCCAATTGTTACCATATCTGCTGGTTTATTTGGAAATCTCTCAATACTAATTACATAATCTCCAGGTAAGACCTCGCTAAATTGGGCTTTCCCTTCATCTGTGGTTAGAATTGGATTAAATTTAGCTTTACCATCTATTGATTTTAGGAAAACGTTTTCGTTATCAACCGGTTTATTAGTTTCAGAATCCTTTAGTTCTAATGTAATAGTGCGTGGAGCAGTAATATAAATCACAATAACTTTATCCGATTCTGTTACATCTTTAGTTAAAACATCAGACTCCTCACCTTTATAGAATGCTCTCAAATTGTGCCTGCCTATTTCTACGTTTTCAATTACTAATTCTCCATCGCTCGACGTTTTGCCGACCAGTTTTCCATCAAGATAGATTTCTGCATATTCTAAACTTTCTTTAGTAAGTTTGTCTTCTACTTTAACTTGATAGTCTACTTCGCTAACAACCTTGCTCTCTTGTGATAAACTGTCTTCTTTTGGTTCAGAATTTATGACTTTCTCTGGATTTTCTTTAACCACGTTACCTGTAATAGATGATCTAGAACCCAAATAGAAAAAAAAAGATGCAACCACCAGTCCTACAACAATTATAGCAATGATGTTTTTATTCATGGTTTAGCAAGGTTTAATGGCTATATAAAATTTTTGACAGTTGAATAGTCAACAAAGCATTTTTAACATTCGACTCTTTATATGGAGAATGGAATTAAAAGATGTTAGAAAATTTCTTGAAGGGTTGAATAAAAATGATATTGTTTTTGATCCACATTTTTACAAAAGATTAGGAGAGAGGCCAATAAATGAAGGAATGGTTAGAAGCTTTTTATCTCAGATTAATAGATTAGAGAAGATTGAGCAAGGAAAAGGAGAGAGGTTTAAACTTTGGTTTAAGATGAGCAGAAAATATTCTCTAATTTTGATAATTGAAATAGAGGTCTCAAAAGGTTTAAAAG
>ERZ1292623.1072-Hain-H51-01um-R1-1072-length-27213-cov-5_pt1 | contig 27213 bp, 34 predicted proteins | sample MGYA00564398_ERZ1292623 | MGnify/ENA primary metagenome ERZ1292623 (study PRJEB36523, sample SAMEA6512633) | groundwater metagenome | collected 2019-01-07 | study: AquaDiva: Metagenomics assemblies of 32 groundwater samples | reverse complement strand
TCCGACGCGGAAACCGTTGCCTTCCAGACGCTTGATCCAGTCCTCGCCGGTCGTACCGTCGGATGTGACGCTGAAGTAGACGACGCCGTCTTCCTCGCGCCACGAACGAATAGAAACTGATTGTTCGTTTCGGAGAAATTTCTCAACCCCTTCTTCCCCTCCAAGTTTGTTCCATACTGCTTCTACACGGCCCAACTTGATGTCCGGATACTTCATGACTTCTCCTTTCCGACTGATAGTCGGTGTTTAGGCGCCTCTGATAGAAGCGCTTGGTTTGGTCCTTATTTCAAATTACTCTGCCCCCACAATACATTATATTTTATATTTGTCAATACTGTAGTTTCTTGCTTGGGTAGCCTTTCTTTTTAAGCGAAAATATACTTTTCAAAAACCTTGCTTCTGAACTTTTAGAGTGAGTAATTTCTTTTCCAGAACCTTGCACAGGCCGACGGGCCGAGCAGAGCAATTCGTAGCAACGAATATGTGTGTTCTGGAAAAGAAATTGCGAACGACCTACATTTTGGAGGGCACAGGAATACCCAGCAAGTAGAGCCCATTTTTAAGGGCAATTGCTACTGCCTGTGTGAGTGCAACTTTGTAAGGAGAAGCTACATCCTTGGAATCTACAATTTGTTCGCGAGCGTAGAAGCTGTTGAATGCGCTCGCTAATTCAGTGAGATATGTAGCAATATAGTGTGGCTGATACTCTTTCCCCGCTCTCTCCACTACTTCAAGCAAACGGTAAAGTAATCTTTCCACTTCATTTATAGAAATATCTTTTGTTTTCGTATCTGCCTTTATACCTTCTTTTTTTGCTTTGTTGAGTACTGATTGAGCGCGGGTGGCTGTGTACTGCAAATAAGGTCCGGAGTCTCCTTCAAAAGAGAGTGACTTTTCAAAATCAAAAATAATATCTTTCCCAGTCCCCTGCTTAAGAATTGAATATTTAATCGCGCCAATCGCGACCTTCTCTGAAATATCTTCTTTTTCCTGCGCGGACAATTCTCTATCTTTTATTTTCTCTTCAACCAGTTTCTTCACTTGCTCAATGAGAGATTCTGCGAAAATCACATCCCCTGTGCGAGAGGACATTTTCCCCGATGGTAGGCGCAGCATTCCATGAGAAAGATGAACTGTTTTTATAGCCAATTCCGGAAAAATCAAAGACATTGCTTTGAGAAGGACTCTGAAATAATCGTTGACTTCATTTCCCGTTATAACAATTGATTTTTCGTAGTGATATTTGTCGTATTTAATTTTTGCGAGACCGAGTTCTTTTGCTTCGTATGTCGGAAGCCCTTCGGAATTAAGAAATACACGGGTATGAAGACCTTCTTCTTCACTCCCTTTGAAAATTACAGAGCCGTTTTCTCCTTTTTCAAATATTTTCCCAATGTTTTTCTCTACAAGCTCCTTACCAAGCTTCCCTGTCTCGGATTCAAAGAAAGAATAATCAAATTTTGTTCCAAGTCGCTGGTAGATTTTTTCAAATTCCTGAAGACTCTCTTTCTTTCCTTCATCATAGAGATGGTTTATTTCTCTGTCGGTTCTCTGGTAGATTTTTTTGTTAAGCTCGGTAATTTCTTTTTTAGCACTTTCATTTTCTTCGTATGCTTTCGCGCCAAAAGCATAGGCCTGTCCCCAGGAGTTACCTGGGTTTTTGATTTTGCCCCAGATGGCTTTAGCCACGTGAATGCCCACATCGCCCTGATAGTTAGCCCTTTTTACTTCAGCACTACTGTATTCAATAATTCGAGAAGTAGCCTCACCGATGGTATTGCTCATGAGGTGGCCAATATGAAAAGTTTTAAGAGGATTCGGGTCGGTGTATTCAATAATCGTTTTTTGTTTTTTAAGGACTTCGTTTCTCCCAAATTTTTCTCCTTGTTTAAGAATTTCTTTAAGTGACTGAGCAAAAAATTCCTTTGATAACCGAAAATTTATAAAACCTGGACCAGCAACTTCTATTTTCTCTATTTCCTTGAGATTTTCTTTTCTGATAGCCCCCGCAATTTTTTCTGCGAGTTCACGGGGAGAGATATTTAATTCTTTTGTGTAGGAAAGTGCGACACTTGAAGCATAGTCTCCATGTGAAAGCTCTGAAGGGTGGTTTAATACCACCTCGGGATTTTTAGCCCCAAGGGAAGTGAGTTCTTCTTTTATAAGTTTTTCTATTATTTCTTTCATTTTCCACTGCTTCCGAAACCTTTTTCTCCCCGCTCGGATTCTGATAGCTCTTTTACTTCGATCATCTCTACATTTTCAACTTTTTGAATGAGGAGTTGCGCAACCTTATGTCCTTTTTCAAAGGTGTAGGACATTGAAGAGAGATTCATAACGCCTATTTTTATTTCCCCACGATAACCTGCGTCAATTACCCCGCCAATCGTCTTTATGCCATACGTGTGCGAAAGCCCGCTTTTGTCCCAGACAAGACCCACAAAGCCAAGAGGAATTTCAAGAACAATACCTGTTGGAACCGAGGCTCTTTTCCCTGGAGCAATAGTTGTAGCTTCGGAAGCGTAGAGCTCAAGACCAGCGTCGCCCTCGTGAACGTAGTGAGGAAGTTGGGCTTCAGGAGTAAGCTTTTTAGCCTTAATCTGCATAGTTTTTTAATATTAGCATAACAAGAATCTCTGTTTTTGCTTTCTCTAGGGAACGTGATAGTATCCGCTTTAGATAAGAACTTTAACAATTTTCTCTTACATCAGGAGGTAACATGCAGAGAATTTCTATGATAGTCGCCGTAGCCCGAGGCGGAGTTATTGGATTTAAAAACTCCATGCCATGGGGACGGTTGCCGGAAGATTTGAAACGGTTCAAAAGGCTTACGGATGAAAAAGCAGTCGTCATGGGCCGAAAGACCTATGAATCAATTTTTGCAGAGCTCGGCAAACCACTCCCTAATCGACTCAATATTGTTTTAACGAAGAATATTGAGTTTACTGCGCCTGGATGCAGTATGGTGAACTCAAGGGAAGCCGCTTTGCGTACAGCGAGAATTGCTGGGAAGGACATTGTGGTTATCGGAGGAGAAGGGGTGTACAGGCAGTTCCTGCCGATTGCTCACATAATCTATCTCACTGAAATAGATGGGGAGTTTAGGGGTGATAAGTTCTTTCCCCCTCTGGACATGAAGAAGTGGCTCATGATTGGATGGGAGAAGAAGTTGCCGGATGAAAAACATCGGTGGTCGATTACCTTTAAGATCTTTAAGAGAAAATAACCCCACAGTTTACAAATTCGTAAATTGTGGGGTTTTTGTTTGACAAAAAGAGTGAAAGGAATAGCCTTGGGTTAGATATTTGTACGTTGAAAACTCACATAAAAGGAGGAGTGATGAAGAATCAAAATCACCAGAAAAAAATCGTTGAGTGTTACGACAAATTAGCCCGTGTTGTCAATGCACACCGAGAATTGGGCAATAAAATCGTGGTAACCATTGGCTCATGGGACTTGTTGCACATTGGTCACGTACGCTATCTTATGCAAGCCAAAAACCGAGGAGACATTTTGGTTGTCGGGGTAGACACTGACAGAGCCATAAAGCTCTATAAAGGTCCTCTCCGCCCCGTGGTTCCCCAAGAAGAGCGGGCAGAAATGCTTGGCTACCAATCATGTGTTGATTTTATAACATTCGTCAATGACGTAAAGAAAAAGGGTGGCTGGCAGTACGGTTTGCTCAAAAAAATCAAACCTGATGTCTATGTAGCTGTTAAAGACAGTTACTCAAAAAAGCAGCAAAATGATATTCGTAAATTTTGCCGCACACTCGTGGTTCTTCCGCGGCAAGCGGAAAATACCTCAACATCAAGGATGATTCAGAAAGCCGTTAAGGGCCATCTTGTGGACTTTATGGGAAAAATGGGAAAGCTCTAGGAGGGGCTATGAAAAAAGTATTACTTTTGTATGTCCCCGTTCTGCATGATGGGTACTTAAAAATCTTCAAAAAGTATGCGGGAGAAATTGACCGTTTGTATATCCTTGGCAAAGATCTTGCCAAGGAACTCGCATATCTTGAAGAGGAAATTCGTGCCATTAGTCCGAACACAATAAAAACACTCATTGAATCATTGGGTTTGATACGGTGGGTGTTTATATTGGATCGCGATTCCCTTAAGGAATTAAGGGGGGCACATATAGTCACAGCGAGAGAAAGTGTCATGGAGCGCTTGGTTCTAAAATACCTCCAAACGGAAAAAGTAACCTATGATACCGTGTTTCTTCGCTGGGACGAAGGGCATGTCGCAACAAAGAAACCCGTCAATTACGAGCGGGTATCAAAAAGTCCATTCGACAAAAAGATGATTGCGCTGGCTTGCCAAGAAGGCGCAAAAACATCCGACTGGTGGAGAAAGGTCGGCGCAGTGCTCGTAAGAGAGAGTAAAATCATTCTTACGGCACACAATACGCATGTTCCGTCGGAGCATAGCCCCTATGTGCATGGCGACATACGCGACTTCATTCCCGCAGGCAAACACAGCGATATATCGTCAGCGATTCATGCTGAAAAATATATTATCGCCAAGGCGGCAAGAAGTGGAATCGCTCTGGAAGGGACAAGCATATACGTAACAGTCTTCCCGTGTCCGGACTGCGCGAAAGTAATCGCGTATTCGGGGATAAAGAGATGTTACTTCAGCAGTGGGCACGTCTCCTTTGATGGTGAGGAAATCCTCAAACAAAATGGGGTTGAGCTCGTTTTAGTTGAAAAATAAAAACCCCTAGTTACTTTACGTAATTAGGGGTTTTCTTTTATCCTATCGGGAAATTAACTACTTTCCCACGTTTTGGCATTATGAGGTGGAAGTGCAAATGACACACTGTGGCTCCGGTAAATTCTGTCGTTCCGAAGCGATGCGCCAACACTCCCCCTTTTATGTTGAACTTCTTACTCGCCCAATTCACCAAAGAGCGAATTGAGATAAAGTCACTTTGGCGTAATTGCCGGAAGTGCTCTTTGTGCTTTTTGCCAATAAGAATGAAGTGGTACTTCGTGTTCTTATATGGCCAACCACATCGCGTTATGAACCATCCCCCTTCCTCACTAAGAATCGGATGCTTGTGGTATTTGAAGTTTTCGGAACAGAAAGGACATTTGCCTTTCAGCGCGATGGCTTCAATTACCTTGCGATACTCTTTGCTTTTAGCATAACGAGGGTCAACAACCTTCTTCCGGCCACCTTTTGTTTTTTTCATAGGGCCACCGGAATTTTAATTTTCGGGTTTGGGTTGTAATCATGTAAAGAAAAATCTTTGAAGTCAAAAGCAAAAATATCTTTGATTTCGGGATTTATCTTCACGGTGGGAAGCATTCGGGGACTTCTTTCAAGCTGTTCTTTAACTGGTTCAACCTGATCGAGGTATATGTGCGCGTCCGAAAGAGTGTGGATAAACTCATGGGCTTTGAGGCCCGTGAGTTGCGCCACCATCATCAGAAGCAGACTGTACTCGGCAATGTTGAAGGGTATGCCAACGGGCACATCACCACTCCTCTGAAACAAGTGGAGCGATAATTTGCCGTTTGCATGGAAGAACTGATAAAAACAATGGCAGGGTGCGACAAAAACTTTGTCCGCGTCGTGCGGATTCCAAGAAGACACGATATGCCTTCTTGAGTCGGGGTTCTTTTTGATACCTTCGATAACTTTCGTTATCTGGTCTACTTCAACCCCATCTCCGCAACTGAATGCACGCCATTGTTTTCCGTATATGGGCCCCAAATCACCCGGTTCAAGACCAAGGTCTTTGCAGATTTTGGGCGTGGCCCAGATGTCCCAGAGCTTCACATCGTGTTTGTTGAGGTCGGAGATCTTAGTGCTCCCGGAGATAAACCAGAGAAGTTCATAAACCATCGCTTTCCACGACCCTCTTAAATCGCGGGTCGTGATAAGCGGAAAGCCCTCCTCAAGGTTAAATCTCATCTGATAACCACAGATACCTATGTTCCCCACACCCTGTGGGTCCGTTTTCTTTTCGCCCTTGTCCAAAACGTGTTTGAGTAATTCAAGGTACTGCTTCAATTGATACCTCTCTTTCTGCCCCTCTTCTTACCACAAAAGACACGAAAGCAAAAGCAAGTGTTTTATTACGAAAAAGCCCCCGCCTAAGGCGGGGGCTTTTCTGTTCTAGATTAGCCTTTGACTTCAATTCCTTACAGGAACAGTACACCTTGTCAGATATTTCTTTCCAAGTATCCAAGAAATATCTGACAAGGTCCGTAGAAGTACTTATCGTACCTCTACGCCCATTGAACGGCAGCTGCCTTCAACAATTTTCATCGCGGCGTCAATATCGTTGGCATTAAGGTCCGGCATTTTCTTCTGGGCGATTTCGCGGATTTGAGCGCGAGTTATAGTACCTGCTTTGCTTAAGAGATTTTTTCCCGAACCTTTCTCGGCCTTGATAGCTTTGAGAATAAGGGAGGTTGTCGGAGGAGTTTTAAGAACGAAAGAAAAACTCCGGTCGTCGTGTACAAGGACTTCAACAGTAACCGTGTCCCCCATCATCGGACGGGTTGCTTCGTTAAATTTCGTGACAAATTCACCGATGTTGATTCCGGCCTGACCGAGAGCGGGACCAATTTGTTGACCGGGAACCGCTTTGCCTGCCGGAAGTTGGAATTTGAGTTTTTTGACTACTTTCTTTGCCATATAGATTGAGAGCCTACCTTAAATCTTTTTGACTTGCAAGAAATCAAGCTCGACAGGAGTCTCGCGACCGAACATAGAAACAAGAACCTTGACTTTGCCGCGCTCTTCATCAACAAGGTTTACTTTGCCTTCCAAGTCTTTAAATGGACCGTCGATAATCATGACCGAGTCGTCAGCCGCGAGGTCGATGGCATGTTTGACCGTGTCCTCGCTCATTTTTTTAAAGAGAGCCTCCACTTCGGCTTTATCAATGGGAACCGGATAGACTCCGGAACCCACGAAGCCTGTCACGCGAGGAGTGTTGCGCACGACATACCAAGAGTCGTCCGTTACCACCATATCGACGAGAATATAGCCCGGATATATCTTCTCCTCTTCCTCAACGCGCTTGCCAGCTTTTATTTTTATTTTCTTTTCAACAGGAACCACGACATTGAAAATTTTGCCTTCCATGCCGAGAGATTCAATGCGTTGTTTTAGATTGCGCATAACGGCGTTTTCATATCCTGCATAGGTGTGAATTGCGTACCAATTGCGTCCGCTTTCAATTTTCTGCTTGCTCATATGTTTAAATAACGAATTTCTGCAGGATAAGTGAGAAGAGGAAGTCAAAGAATCCGAGGAAGAATGCGACCGCGAGAGACAAAGTGATAACAAGAATGGTAAAACCAATTGCTTGTCGGCGAGTAGGCCAACTGACATGCTTGAGTTCCGTGCGAGTCTCTTTGATATATTGGATAAGTCCCATAATGAGTGTATTAAAAAACGCCCCTTGGCGCCCCACTATAGTACGCCTAATAATACTTGAAGTCAACAAATACCCAGCTTAGAGCGGGGTGTTGTTATTAAGACAGGTGAGAGCCGCTTTCTATCGTATTTCGTAGGTAATGCTTACGTTTGAAACAATTTTGTTTTCCCCTACTGGTACCTCAGGAGTGGCGCTTCCGCCACCCATACTATCAGCAGCCATGAGACCTTTGTAGTAAATAGGCGATGGGAAATTTCCAGACTCCGAGAAATCTACAATCCGCAGGAGCGTAACGCCAAGGTCAGAAGCAAGTTCGCGAGCCTTTGCTTTTGCATCCGTGATTGCCTTCTGCCTCGCTTCGCGAATTTTTCCTTCCTCGTCTTTGACAGTGAAAGTAAGACCGCTGATTTCGCTCACTCCCGTTTCACCCATTGTTCCGAGAACTTGTCCTGCAGTATCAATATCTTCAACTTTTACTTCAATAGTCTGTGTCACGGTGTAGCCGACAAGCAAGCTTTTAGATGGCGGACATGACCACTGCGTACACGCACTGTTTGAATACTTGTACTTAGGATAGATGTTGTAAGCAATAGTTTTTACATTCTTGTCCTCAACTTTGAGATCCTTGAGACTGACAAGCGCACTATTTATTTTCTGGGTCACGTCCTTTTGTGCGTCTTTTACATTCGCTGCGTCTTTGCTAATCGAGAATGTAAATGTCGCAGTGTCAGGAGCGGCCATTATTTCGCCCTTTCCACTAAAGGTAATGGTTGTGACAGGAGCAATATCGGCACCGACATAGTAATACTCCTTGAAGGTTTTGAGTCCGAGTCCGACAAGCACGAATGCCACCACAAATACCAGGAATAGACCGTACTTGAAGAGTTTGCCCATCATATCGTTGTTCATAAATTGTTAGGTTTTTATATTTTCTAATATCTGCGAGACACCAATTCTAACATGGAGTGTGACGGAGGGAAATAAAAAACGCATCGGCCGATTGTTTAGCGCCGATGCGTTATGGAGAGCGTGGGTTGGTACTTAAGACATGCGTCTGCAAGAAGCCTTCTGTGACATTGTGAATGACTCTCCTCAATGCACAGAATGGTCACGTGTTGCTTCATTGCCAAGTCAGCGAGCTTTTTGACTGCCATGGCCTTTTTACCAAGTTTTTCCTTTCCCTCTTTGTCCTTGATAAAATTCCCCTTAGCATCGGCAAGAGGCTCGTGAAGCTCCTGCACATAGCGACTGTGAAATTCCGACCAGCGTATTTCTTCACGTTTGTACGCACCGATAAGTTTAGGAGAAGGGCCGAGTATCGGCCAATGTGCATCGTAATTTCTTCCCTTAATTATTCTTTCATCGGTAATCACTCCGTCATTGAGCGTATGGCGGCTCATGACAGAAATTCGCTTACCACCTATTTCGTCGCGAGTTCTCAAAATACATTGTGTGAAAAGACTCATTCCAATCACCTCCCTTCTTTTCACACACTATGCCCTGGCGAATTAAAAAACAAGCAAAAGAAAACCCGTAAGCCTTAGGCTTACGGGTTTTGGAGAACGCTATGCTATTACTTTAATTCCAAGAACATAGACATCCCTAAATCCTACATCCGACCAGGAAAGAGAGAGGTTGTGGTGCAATTCACCATCCACATCCTCGCTTTCCAAAGCAGGAACATAGGAAGCACAATCCATCTTGATAACAGACATTGGTGCAATTATTGGACGACTTCTGTGAAAGTCGGGGTACTGCGCTCTAAATGCAAGCAGTTCCACCACATTGGTCATCCAACATCCCTTCTTCCGAAGCGTGCTACGTATTTCACTTATAGATATGTGATCCCCAAAGTGAAATAAGTTTGTAACAAGCTTACATTTGCCTGATTTTGAAACAGAGAGGTTCACCTTCTTGATATCCTCATCTCGAAACGAGTAGTGACCTCGGGCAATCATTTCCTCAAAAGGGAGGTTGTAATTAACCAAGATCGGCATGTTGGGAGGATACACGCCCAGAACTTCGCACAATTCATGCCGATCAACCTGATTGGAATCGGCGTTGAGCACGTATCCTATCAATTCACCAAGTCTTCCTCCGGGTACGGTGGTAGTTTTCATGGTGTTCTCCATTTCTTTGTTTAGAAAAACAAGTTTGAAAGAGCGTGAGACCCTGCACTATTTTCTGAGTATTGATTAGAGGGGAAAAAGAATACCTAGTCAAGGAACAACAAAGAAAGAGCCCTGCACAATAATCTTGTGCAGGGCTCTACAAAGCTCTCTTCTAGCAGATTGCTTTGGGTACCAGCTCTTTTGGCGCGGGTGCCGAGGAATGTAAAAGCTCGTAACCGGATATAATAAATCCAGGTTTCCAAGAACCCCACCGAAACTGGAGATATCGTACGGCAGGATGTCCTTCGAGAACAAGATAGGTTGTTCCGAGAAAGAAAATTTTCTCGGAAGCTCCCCCTCTGCCCTTTTCCACCTTGTGGGAGATAAGGGTGGGATGCTTGAGAAAATAATCAAGCACGCTTGCGTTGAGCGCAATGTTTTGACCATTGAGCTTGTAGTAAGCGGTAAGACGTCCGTCAATCGGAAGAAGTGAAAATTTCTCCGAGTTCCATTCTATTTCACCATGACCATTATGTTCATCCACAATCGCACTATCGCGGAGGGTGGAAGGAAATGGATTGGTGTCGATGACGTGCCTAAGCACAACAACATCGGCATTTCCTCTGATAACAGGAAGTAGTCGGTCAAGCGTATTGCCCTCAAAAAGCTTCTTTATATCAGTTTCGGTGTAGCGAGACTTCTTGAGTACTGCGAGAAGATTCTGTCCCTCGCTCATACCTATTAGAGGCTCTGTCTTCATGTATAACTTTTCTCCCTTTATAGATTATAAGAAGCTGGTTTTTGTTTAAAGAACACAATTTAATGACTGAAAGGAGATTCTACAATTAAATGCTGGTTTGTCAAATATTCTCTGCTTTGCTAAAAAATCGGGGTGCTCTCATGCGGGCACACGCCATTTTTCCAAACATAAAATCCCAACCTTTCGGCTGGGATTTTATGTGAAAATGGGGTACCCTACCTCGCAAACTCCTCAGGACACTCCAAAAATATAGTCTCTTCGTTCCTTATTTTTGGGTGGCTAGAGAGAATCGAACTCTCGATACCGGTTCCACAAACCGGAGTTTTACCACTAAACTATAGCCACCGTATCACTTGTTATAGCAATTAAAAAAAATTGCGTCCACCAAATAAAAATCCCAGCTTGTATTGCGCAAGCTGGGATTTGAGTAGAACTTTTAGGTAGGCATTTCCAGAAGGAGCTTTACGAGGTTGTCTTTCTCGCACTCCAAGTTGCATCCTGCTTCCATAAGTTTTTTTCTGAATTCCGGAATACTTGATATTGCAATCATGTTGCGAAAAAAGGTCTGCCTTATTTCTTTCACCAATGTAGTGGTGTTGAGTTCTGTACCTGGGACACAGCCATCAACAGCAATGATATGGAAGCCTTTGAAGCGGTAAGCCGCGAACATCCCCTGTGCTTGCGGAATACTTAAGGCACTTATGACTTCGTATCTCTCTGACAGCAAGTTTTTGCAGAGATCTTGAAATTTCTCGTTATCATCCACGATAAGAACTTTCTTCATTGCTACCCCCTTTGAAAGAACTGTTATTTTTGGGAATTTCTCTAAATGTCCGCCCTAGTAGTAGCACGGATAGGGAGAAAGGTCAAAAATAAAAGCCGGCACACATTGTTTGTTATGTATACCGGCTCTATATCACCAACAAGAAGCTTGCTGAACGAGGTCGAGAACCGCTTGTGGCATGTCTGCTTTTTCGCAAGAAATATCGCATCCTGCATCCATCAACTCGTCCTGATAGATGTAATGACCCGACATGGCAATCATTTTGCCGTGGAAATTCGGGCGGTTTTTTTTCACAAATGCCGGACCAAGGGCTGTGTTCCCGACTTTGAAGCTTGAAAGCGCGATCACTTCAGTGTCAGAGTGCTCGTTGAGAAGCTTTTGGCCTTCTTCTATGGAGTGCGCGGGTAGCATTTCTATTTTGCCTTCAAACCACATACCCCACAGCTCAAACATCCTCTCATCAGAATCCATAATAAGAACTTTTTTAAGCATATCTGCCTCCTTGTAAAAGATCGGTTTGTACCTAAAAACTAGCAGTATGAAATATCTGTGTTAGTAGTATCACTATGAATAGAAAAGTCAACTGGTGCTGTAATTATACACTTTGCGTAAACATTTTTTGAACGGAACTAAGGAAGCCGCCCCCACACCCCCTTTCCGCCATTTCCTTGCAGATATAAATGGAATTTTTGGCAACGTGAATAATAAAAGTTATGGTGTGACCACAACACTTCCTGTCATAGAAGGATGCAAGCCACAGCGATAGTTAAATGTTCCGGTGCTATTGAAGGTAAAGCTGTATGTTCCGCCGTTGTTTAAGGTTCCACTAGCGGGCCCGCCATTGTCTCCGGTTACAGTGTGGGGAGCGGAGTCTTTGTTCGTCCAAATCACAGTATCGCCCTTCTTTATGTTTATAGATTTTTGGCTAAAGGCAAAACTCTGAATTGAAACATTATGCGTTTTCGGTGTGACTAATAGCACTTGCGATGTTGGAGGTTGTTGAGTTGACGACTCTGAAACTGGCGGTTGGTTGTTCGGCTGCCCTGCTGAAGGTTCTGAAGCTGGCACTTGCAGTTCTGGTTGCCGATTTGATGTTTGGGGAACTGACGGCGTGGGTTGATATGAACCCCTGAAAAGAAAATATCCGCCCACGAGAACGACTGCGACAACGACGATGGAAATAATGATTTTATTCATATCAGTTTAGTTATTTGATTAAAATCAATAAATTCTTTTGAAAGCTTCCGGTTTTAGCCCTATCGTTTTTCTTTCCACCTCCACCATACGAATCCAGCCGCAATTAAGAAAACGACCCCGATTATTCCATGGATATTGTGGTAATACAATCCAAATTGTTCATGATTAAAAGGAAGTGGAGATGTGTGGTCAATGAGCCAATAAAGCGCGATAATAACCAAAACAGTAACTGTAATGATTGTTTTGTTCATACTAGTTTATTATAGCGCGTTGGCCTTATTAAAGTTATTTCTGGTGCCCAGGAGAGGACTCGAACCTCCACGCCCTTGCGGGCTTATCCACCTCAAGGATAAATGTCTACCAGTTTCAACACCTGGGCAATCACCGTATTATGCAGAAACCTCTCCCCTTTTTCAACTTTCAAACTAAAAACCGCCTATTCGGAGGTTTCTTTCTATTCTTATTTTGACACTTCTTCCACTTTCGCCACAACTTCTGCAGGAGTCGCGCGAATATTTCTCATTTGGCGACGCACTTCTTTCGCAGCCTTTTCCCTAATATGATAGAGCTTGGAGCGTCGTACGCGAGATCGTTTGAGAATTTCTATCTTATCAATGACCGGAGAGTAGAGAGGAAAAATCTTTTCAACCCCAATACCTTGAAGCACATTGCGGACAGTAAATGTCGCTCCGGCTTCCGCTCCGTGTTTGCGGGCAATCACAAGCCCCTCAAATGCCTGAAGACGAGTTTTGCCGCCTTCTTTAATTTTCTGCCACACTTTCACCGTGTCGCCACTACGTAAATCAAGAGTGCGACGAGAGGAAGCATTGACAGGGGAAATTATTGTAGAGTGTCTATCCATAAGCTCACAATCTAACACAGGGTCTTTTATTTGACAACGTGGGCTTTAAAAAGGGTGATTGCATCAAGAAAATCCTGCGGATAGGGCGCTTCAACAGTAATTTCCTGGCCTTCTAGATTCTTAAATGAGAGGGAAAGTGCGTGCAAGGCAAGACGTGTAAACCCAAGGAGCTTTGGCTTATCGGGAGCATAGAGAGAGTCGCAGACTATCGGGTAACCGATTGCCTTGAGATGCACTCTGATTTGGTGCGTACGGCCGGTTTTAGGTCTCACTTCGAGAAATGATGCATCAGCACTTCGGCCAAGGGTCTGGTAGTAGGTAATCGCTTCACGTATTGAGCCCCGCGCCGGAGTCCTGATGAGTGTGTCTGGGGCCCAGAGTCTAAAATCTTTTTTGCTCCGGCCGATAGGAATGTTTATCATCCCGTCCTCGCGTGTTACATTTCCGTACACAAATACACGGTATATTTTTTTAATATGACGGTTTTTGAATTTTTTCTTGAGATTGAAAAAACCTGCCATGGTTTTTGCAATAAGAAGTGCTCCTGAAGTTTCGCGGTCGAGACGATGCACAATACCAGGGCGAAGAATTTCTTTTCCTTCCACGAGAGCGGGCTCCCCGACATCGGCAGCCTCCGGGTACTTCAAAAGAATCCAATCAACAAGAGTGGCTTTTTGAGATTTGCCATCGGGGTGCACGGCAAGTCCTGCCGGCTTGTTAATGGCAACGATATGCTCGTCTTCGTAGAGAATCGGGATATCCATCTAGAATTTCTAGCATGTTTAGCTGGTAAGCGCTATGTCAGGGACTTGTTCCTTTTTTTATTAATTATTAAACCTTAAAACTAAACATCATTCCGGCTTCCAGGTGTTCCGAAATGTCGCACTTCAGATTTTGGAGAAATAGTATTGTTACTAAATACAAAGTAGCCACCGATTAAAACAATGACGCCGATAATGATGTAAATGATTTTTTTATTTTTCATAATTGTGTCGTCATATAATTAATCATGTTACTCATACGGCAACTAAATCCTTTTCAACACGTTTCAATAACACGGCATTTACAGCTACGATTATTGAAGAGATGCTCATAAGAAGCGCCGCGAATTCCGGACGAAGCATAATGCCGAAACTCGGATACAAAATTCCACCAGCAATCGGTATCGCAAGGACATTGTAGATTGAAGCCCAGAAAAGATTCTGCTTCATCTTAAGAACAGTCGCCTTACTTAGGGTTATAGCTTTAAGTATGTCCAAAGGATCAGATTTCATGAGAACTACTTTCGCGGTCTCAATCGCAACGTCCGTACCCGCACCAATGGCAATGCCGACATCCGCCTGGGCAAGCGCTGGCGCATCATTAACGCCATCTCCAACCATTGCCGTGAATTTTCCTTCTTCTTGGAGCTTTTTCACATAACTTGCCTTGTCTTTCGGCATGACTTCTGCGAACACTCTTTCTATGCCAATAAGGCTCGCCACTTTCTCTGCGGTCATTTTGTTATCACCTGTAATCATTGCGATTTCAATTCCTAATTTTTTTAAACGTTCTACCGCTTTTACGGCATTAGGTTTTATTGGGTCAGCGGCTCCGATAACAGCTTTGATAATCCCATCAACAGCAAGAATCATAATTGTTTCTCCTCTTTCCAAAAACTCATTGATTTTTTGCTCCAAAACACCTAAGGCAATGTTACTTTCTTTCATAAGCTTCACTGTGCCGATTAACACAAGTTTCCCCTTCACCACAGCTTTGACTCCTAAGCCGGAGAGATTTTCAAATTTATCAACTGACTCTGGTAAAGTAAGCCCGCGCTTTTTAAGCTCATCAAGTACTGCGCCTGCCAAGGGGTGGGATGATTTCGCTTCCGCCGCACCAATTAAGCGAAGTGCCTCGTCCGCATCAAAATCATGACTCGTGGCTATATCAGTTATTTTTGGTTTTCCGAGGGTTAATGTCCCTGTTTTATCCAGTACGATTGCCTGAATTTTGGATACTTGTTCAAGTGTTGGAGCATCTTTAATGAGAATATTATGTTTTGCTCCGAGACCGGTACCGACAGCCACGGCCGTTGGAGTAGCAAGTCCGAGTGCATCAGGACAGGCAATGACAACTGTGGCGATAGCGAAGGAGAGTGCCAACAGAAGAGATGAACCGACGATAAAATACCAAATGATAAATACCAAAAGGCCTGAGCCATCTGCCACAATGACCAAGTACTTCGCAAATCTGTCAGCAATTCTTTGCCCGGGTGCTTTTGAATTCTGTGCTTCTTCAACCATGCGAACAATTTGAGCAAGAGCGGTGTCAGAGCCCACTTTTGTTGCTTTGAATTTCACAGAACCAACAGTGTTGATTGACCCGCCAATTACCTGGTCCCCTTTCTTTTTAGTAGTAGGAATTGATTCTCCGGTAACCAAGGATTCATCAATAGCAGTTTCGCCATCAATAATCTCGCCGTCAACAGGAACCTTGTCTCCCGGCTTAAGAATAATGATGTCTCCGAGCTGTATATCTGAAGTTGAAACCATTATTTCCTTGCCATCCTTAAATACTCTGGCTTGAGGCGGCACGAGATCAAAAAGTGCTTGTAGTGCATCGGTTGTTCCGCGCCTGGATTTCATTTCCATCCAGTGTCCGAACAAAACGAAAGTAATAAGAAGTGCCGCTGCTTCATAGTATGAATCTGCACTTCCAAGAAATGTAAGAAGTACGCTGAAGGAATAGGCGGCAGTAATACCAACGGCAATGAGCACGGCCATATTGAGTACCCTACTTTTGAGAGCAAAATATGTTGAATAGAGGAAAATCCATCCGGAATAGAAAAATACCGGCGTTGTCAGAGTGAAAAGAAGCCACGGAAGCGGTAAGGGCGACGGAAGATTAAGTTTTAGAAATTCAGTGCCTAATGATGAATATAAAATTATGGGGATTGTGAGAATAAGGGAGAAAAAGAACTTATTTCTAATATCTATTTCCATAAGCCGTGCCATTTCTCGTCCTGCGAGGCCTGTATGGTCCATGCCCATAGTCATTGACATGCTCATCTTAAATTTCTCCCAGAATCCCATCTTGGATACATCACCCATTGTATGTCCGGCGTGAGCGCTGTTTTCTGTTTTGTTTTGAGTCTTACCAAGCCTCATGCCACACTTCGGGCATGAGCCTGGTTGGTCCTGCTGTATTTCAGGATGCATGGGGCAGGTGTAAATTATTTTTTCTTTCGTTGTATGATGATTGTGGTTCATATATTTATAAAAATTATTACTTAACTAAAATCCACGAAAATAACCTCTGCACATCGCCGATATTTTTTATGTTTAATTTCAGATCTTGTGGATAAGGTGCAATAGAAGCAAATATCAGCGTACCTTCTCTATGATGGCCTCCTGCTGGCGCACCTTTCCACCTAACGGGACTGTATTCATTGTCAGAATCGTCAATAAGTACGGCAATTTTGGTCATGTCTTGATCCAATTCAACAGAGTGAGTACTTATTACAACATCAAACTTCCATTCTTCTGATTCCACATCAAGATCAGATGGGGTGATAGTTACAGTAACACTCGCTTGGTCGTCAGTTTTTGATTCAAAATTTTGCTTCGTGTTCGTTTGTTGATTTGCCTGATTAGCAACAGGAACTGCTTGTTTTGTAGAACCACCACGATAAAAGAATAGAAAACCTCCCAGAAAAGCAAGCGCTAATGTGAGTATTGTCAAAGTTTTATTATTCATGATCTTTTTTAAATTTAATAATTCTGCTTATCATATAAACTATACTAGCGATGTTAAAAAAAATTCCAACCCAAAATAACTTTACTTGATATTGAGCGACGAATGTAGCCAGTCCGGCAACTCCAAGAATCGGCACCAAGTTCACTAAATAGTGTGCGCAACAAGAAATCATAGCCACAGTAGAAGTAGTTCCAGATACACCAACTACTTTACCCGTGCCAAGTCCCTCATGCACCAAACCTTTGATGTACTGGTACAAGGCAATCTGAATTCCGAAACCTACTACTAAACTGATAATAAAATACCAATAAGTCGCGAACTGGCTTTGAGCAAAACCCCATCCGGAGACCAATGTAAGCACTGCAAAATAAACCAGAAGTAAGATCGCGCTTGCGAGTGTTCCATACAGAATTGATTTTGTGATGTTGTTGGACATGGTTATTTTGTGATATAAGCTTCGGGATCTTTTTCAAACTGTTGTTTGCAATGATCGGAACAGAACGAATATTTTATACCCTCGTGAACAAAATCAATGCCTTTTGTAGAACTCATTCCACATACGGGATCTTTGGATACGCGGATCGGTTTCTTGCCGTCTTTGTCTTTCCAAAATCTAAAAATTGATTTGATGTTGAACATATAGTTTAAGTATTAGCTGACACTTTTTTCCGTCCGGGAATGAATGCTGGAGTTTTCTTGGCATATTCGTCCCACAGAATTCCAAACTCTTTTTGAGCTTCTTTTTCTTCACTTTTGGCAAGTCGTGTATACATCCACACAAGAATCGGGAACATAATAAGCGTAAGGAGCGTTGGCCATTGAAGGAAAAAACCAAACATAATTAATATAAAGCCAATGTATTGCGGATGACGGATACGAGCATAGGGGCCGGTGACTGCAAGAGCGTGGTCCTTCTGTGCCTTATACAAAACCTTCCAAGCATTGGCGAGAAGCGAGAACCCGCAAAAGATCAGGATGTAGCTTGCAATGTGGAACGGTCCGAAATGCGGGTCGCCACCCCAGCCAAAAAAGTCTTCAAAAAGGTGTCCTGAATTGTGCGCAAAGAAATCAATACCAGGGAATTTTGTAGAAAGCCACCCAGAGAAAAGATATATCGTAAGTGGGAAACCATACATTTCTGTAAACAAAGCAACTATAAATGCCGAGAATGCGCCGAATGACCGCCAATCCCGCGAGGTTTTAGGCTTAGTAAAGCTGAACGCAAAGATAATGAATATCAGCGAATTGATGATGACAAGCGACCAAAGGCCATAGGAGTTTTCCACAACAGTAAATTGTTAGTGGCAACACCCATGACCGGAGTGATCTTTGTTGTCCTTGTCTTTAGCTTCTCCATCGGCACCCGGTTGTTCCTCGTCAGAATGTTTATGTGATCGACCCATCATAAAGAAGTGGGCTACTACCATTACCGCAATTCCACCGATAACAATCCAAGTCGGGGCTCCGAAAGCTTTGCCGCCGAGGCTAAAAAGGATGATCAACAACAAGGGCACGGCACAGCAAATCATCATTACCCACATCATCCAACTGTCATCTTTTCCATCATGATTGCGCATAGTATTTAGTAATTACTTGTTGATAAGGCTTGAATTGTGCATCCACACGAAATAGGAAGCGAAAATCCAAGCAAAGACGAATATATAGATTGCACCGAGTACGAAACTACCAAAACTGATCCACGTAAAGCCGGGGAGGGTTTCAAGGATGGTGTGATGAAGCTGTATTCCGGCCGCTGACCGCAATGGAAGAAATCCGCCCAATACACAAAGAACGTATGCTACCTCGGCTCCGAGAACACATTTCCATCCGTATGATTTAAGTGATAATTGCATATGTTTGAATTAATTGATTAAACAATCTCTCCTTTTTTCTCGAGCATCATGTGATGAATCGTTGCTATCTGAAGCCAGATTGCGATAAGAATAAGAATTGTGGCACAGAGTAGGGCATCTGCTTTTGTAATCCCAAATACGAGATTGTCGCCACCGCCGAGGACTGCCGCCGCAAACGAAACCACTCCGGCGAGCCCCACAACAACACTGGCAACATGTATGAACTTTGATAATTTCATATATTTTTATTTATTTGATAACGCGTATAGGTCCACAAGCTCTTTAATGGCTTTGGCTTCCTGTTTTTTATCATTGAGCATGTGCTTCACATGGCTATTAAGATGGTTGGCCAGAAGTACTCTATCCATACTTTTGAGCGACAACTGTATTGATCGAGACTGTGTTATCAAATCAATACAATACTTCTCTTCTTCTATCGCCTTTATGAGGCCATCGAGCTGGCCACGAATGATTCTGGCTCGGTGGGTAGCTTTCTTTTTTAGTTTTTGATCTAACATGGGTTTAAGAATTTTATAAGATAATTTAGATTAATTATTACATCGGCCTACCAATACTCTATACCCCCATACCCTATATGTCAAACGTGCGTGCGGATAAGCTATATTCCACATCCACCCTGCTGTCGCTGTGGTGCAACCGTCTCTCCAGTACCCACTCCGCAACCGCTTCCGCCTCTTTGCTGTTGGGGTTCTGTAACCTGAGCGGCAATCCTTGCATATCCCTGTGCGCTTGAATAATTAATTCCAAGCATTTCCTGTGGGCTCACATCCTTCCATTCAACACCTTTGCTTTTCATGTACGCCGCGATGGTTATGTATGTGTCTGGGAACCAATAAGAGTTAACTGCCAAGACTGCTTTCCATATGTCCTGTTCGCTCGCACCCTGCGAGGCCATGAGTTCAAGGAGTCCAAGCATAGCCATCCCGTGATTGCAATCTGGAAAGTAAGTTGAGTTTCCGCAACACGGGCGATAGATACCTCGTGATATCTTATCTACTAATGCTTGCTGACCTGATGTTAGGTTAAAGAATTTGTGCTTGCTGTAGTGATTCATTGCATTACCTTGTGAGATTGTCCAACCGCCTGTTGATGCGAAGTTTCCGGCTCCGCTGTAGGCCGGATTCGTCATCTCGCCTGATTCCAATATGGGATTTTTACTGGCCAGCCCAAGAGCCCAAAATAGATTTAAGAGATATCCGGCATTTTCATTTGTGATTTTGAGTTTGTCGTCATTTTGTCCAAGAAGGAGATTTTTGTATTCATCAGTAAAAGCTCCTCGCTCTTCATATATGGCCTTGAGTTTTTCGGCATCAATCGCACCCGCACTAACAAGTTTTGATCCCAAGTCACCCCACACAACAGGCAAGACTACACCCGCAGATGGAAGAACGGATTCTTCAAGTGCTGAAACAGGAATATTTTGTGTCGCTGTGATTTTTTGATTTTTTACACCCAATGTTTTATTTGAAGGATTTTGCGAACTATAAAATATAGTTCCGGAAAGCATAGCTCCTGCGATGATAATGGCTATTGGTAGCGCATACTGGTTATCTTTTTTTGGCATTTCGCTTTCAATATTTTCGTTTTCCATAATTATTTAATTTTCTTAAGTCAATAAAACGAGGACCCTTCTTTAAGAATAGTGCACACCTATTATCTTTTTTCTTTCACTTGAGTGAGCATATTTTTTGAAATGCCTTGGTAGGAGCGACGGCTCCAGACAGAGAAAATTTTTAGCAAAAAATTTTCGTGCATTTCAAAATATATGCGAACGTCCTTTATTCCTTGCAGCAATCGATTAATTTACTGATAATATATTCTTTCGTCATTGGTTTATCAGAATCAGATTTATCGTAAATGTTTAATTGATTGTCTCCGACCTTTTTTACATCAGCCACATTGATTAACTTCAATCGCAAGGCCCAGAAAAGCGAATAAACTTCGTATGCTTTCTTGAACATGTCTCTTGATTCTTCTTTTTTGCCCGATGATTGAAGTTTGGTGCCAACCTCCATCATTCTCATCGTTGCGGCGAGTAAGTGCTTGGTGATGCACCATGTCTCACCTTCGTGTTTATCAATCATCTTGGCCAAAAGTTGCTTTCTGATCTCCCTTGTTTGGTTCAGCAGATCGAAGTACCCGTCGTTTCCCGTTTTCTCGGCAGTGAAGTAGAAGTGTTCTTCCAAGCTGATTAGGTTCATGATGGCAATACTCAAATCTTCCTCCATCGAGAGATCGAGTTCGCCTGTAGCTTTGAGCTTATTTACTTTTTCAATAAGTTCTTCCATTGTTGGTTTTTTGTCCATAGTTTTGATTTGTTATTCCGACAAGCGAGGAGCGGGATGAAAACTTGTTTTCATTTCCTCTGAGCGCCGTCGGAACAAAGGGCTGATGCTCTTTTATTTTAATTCTTCGATTTTGCCGAAAAGCATATCGTTTGCTATTGCCATGTTTGGGTCGTCGAACACATATCTGACGACCGCATCTTTGTCGAGAACTATGTAAGTGTGTCCCGGCAACGAACCTCTATGCATAGATGAGTTAGTAGCCAGTAATCCAAGCTGTCGGGAAGCGTTGGCATTTGCGTCAAACATAGTATTTGCTTTAGCAAGTTGTGGCATGCGAGCTTCTGCTGTTTGCCAGTCTTTTGCGGAGTCCACTACGACTGATATAGCCTGAATTTGATCACTATTAAATCTCTCGTCACTACCAAATGCCGCTATCTGATTCCAACAAGCTGGATAGCACATAAGACCCTCGTTAAAAAACAAAACTGTGTTTTTTCCTTTGAAGTCGGCGACAGTGAATACTTTCCCGTCTTTATCCGACAACTGAATGTTAGGCATGAGTTTCCCAATCAAAGAATTCAACGCGTCACTGTTCGCAGCAATTGATGGTCCGCCATGCATGCTATCAGTACTTGTCGTAGTCTGCCTTGGATTCTGCAGAGAAGTTTTAAACAGAAAATATCCCAGACCCAATACCACGACCGAAATGATAACGATTGTAACTATGGGTGATTTTTTATTGTTTTTACTCATATTTTCGTTTTTTATATTGTTTAATGAACACATACGATACATATGCGACTATTCCAATAAATAGGAGAGCCCAAATGTATTCGGGGATTAAGGTCACGAAGCCGTTAATGGCACCTAAAAACTTGGCGTTCCACAAGTTCATCTCTAATTGATAGCTTGAATGGGTAAATAACTTATTGCTGAAAGCTAGGTACGTTATATAACCACCCATCAGAAGAAATATCAGACCGGATATTAATTCTGAAACCGTAATTTGCCAACTGAAACTACCAACCTTCATGGCAACAGTTTTCTTTGCATTAGTGAACCGCTCAGTCAAATTCGCTTTGTCGAGGAATGCCGCAATAATGAACAGTGGCAATGTCATGCCCACTACATATGCCAGTGTGTATAACGCACCCCACACAATTGTCCCGCTTGCTACTCCAAGTGTGAGCACTCCAGCCAATACCGGCGCGCAACACGTAGTAGCTATTGCGGAGAAAATGCCGAGGACATAGATTGAGGAAACATGCCGTTTCATCCCATCACGAACAGAGGTCGGGGTGGCAAACTTTTTGCCAAAAAGCATCGTCAAGCCCAATACAATCAAGAATATTCCGCCAACGGTAAAGATTACGTTGTGGTATTTGCTGAATAATTGAGCCAAGAAAGAAGCTCCCAATCCAATAGGCAGAAAAACTGTCAAAACCCCCAGAAAAAAGACAAAAGTCATAAAGAAGATTTTGTATTTCTCCTTGAAGATATTGCCCAGATATGATGGGAGCAGGACAGTGATGCAACACGGGGCAAAAAGTGCGGCGACTCCTGCTACGAATGCTGCTATTAATGATGTTCCTACAAGTATTTCCATATAATTTTTTTCATGTATTTTATTAATTCAAATTAGTAAATCAACAAAAATATCCTCAAAAAAGGATATTTAAACAGCACGAAAAAAGCTTGCGCTTAATGCGTGCTGGTACTACAAAGCAGGACTAAGTTCGAACAAAGAAAGCCAAGAGGTAATCTTTTGTTGGCTATAGAAAGAATGAAGTGTTAGGTCTCGTAAATATTGAGGTAAAAACTTAAGTTTTGGAAACAGTAAATTTTTATAGAATAGAAATAGTGAGACCGAGATGAGAAGCAGAGACGCGAGCAATAAAAGCCAGTTGGAACTTGACGGCACTACTGTTGTCGTGAGCATTTGTATGGCAGAGATATGATGTGTCGCGGAGTCGGCAATATTTGTCGGGCATGCTGTCCCGTTAATTGTAGAGGTAATGCAACCACCCGAATGATTAACTCCCATATCAAAAAGCACGGAACCAAAAATGCCTATTCCAACGAAACTCATTATTAACAATAATGATGCGAGAGATTTCATAAGGTTACAGAATGAGTATATACCCCCATACCCTATTGGTCAAATCAAGACCTGCAGATAACTTCCTATTCACACCCCACAAAAAAAGAAAGCCCGCGCGTCCTTAAAGTACTGCGTTTTGTATTCAATCACTTCGTTCTTGAATAAAACGGGAGTAAAACCTTTCCACAGAAAATAGTTTTAGCAAAACCAAGTTCGCATTTCGCCTCGCCGTAGGCGGGGCAGTGCATTCTCTAACGTCGTTAGAATAACACAGACCAACCTAACTTTTGTTTGGTCTGTGTTATTCTTGATTGATTCAACACATTTGCTACATTTGGGATACTGTTAACGTCTTATTTTAGATTTTTATGAAAGTTTCCTGTCCAAAATTTAGGTGTTTTTTTGTGTTCAGCAGTATAAGTATTTTGATATGCGCCGCTATATTGGGCGCTGTTATTGCGCCTCCACAAAATACTGCCTACGCGTTTTTTTCAGATACGGAAATTATAGACATTACTTTCAGCACTATTGATGAATTGCCTGAATTAGTTTATGCGCCTTATCTCAAAAATCTTCTTGGTTGGATACATGTAATAAAAAACAAAGTATCCGTCTTGACTGCTTTTGCCGCAGGCGCAATTGATTTGAAAATCAACAATTCCGACAATCCGCAAATTGTTGATTTTTTACAGATGGAACCGGGAGTATGGGGCGAATATGAGTTTACCCTTTCTACCATTCCCGACCAAGAAATATATTACACTTTTAAGCCGGAATATCAGGAAGGGAATGAAGAATTATTTAACACTCTTTCCATAGAAATATACAATGGAAATGAACGCCTTCTCACTGCGCCGTTTCAAAACTTCTCCTCATGGTGCGGATTATTTCAGTTGGAAGATTCACATTCTTTTACTGTAAAAATCCAAAAAAGAGACCTCTCGCAATTTCAAAATGTCTTTGGCGACGCTAGATTCTTTATTACTATCACAGCAACCCAAGTACGCAATAATCCCGGTTTTTGTCCTGAAAATTCAAATCAGCCGCCCACTCTTTCTTTTTCGCAAGAAACGGGCTATGTGTCAGACGGCATTCACCCCAACAAAGGCACGGCAAGCTCCACTATGTTTGCGCTGAAAGCGGTGTACACCGATACCGACAACAATCCGCCGAGTTATGCGCGCGGGGTGGTTAACGGCGAGTTGCGCGCGATGACCCGCGATGAAGCCACCACGACGCCGGAACTCTTGCGCGATGGCAATTACGCCAACGGCGAGCAGTACGCGCTTGTCAATGTATATCCCAAAGGAGAGCATACCTACTTCTTTGAAGTATCCGACGGGAATGTTGCCACGCGCCTACCCGTATCTGGCGTGTTGAACTTTGAGGCTGGCTACTCCAACGTTGCGTTCTTGCCCGGACTTGAAGCGAGTCGGTTGTACAAGCAGCAGTTTTTTGAAAATCAGCTATGGGAACCGAATCTAAATGATGATGTGCGGAAGCTCTATCTTTCGTCAACAACAGGCGAGAGTCTGGATTCGAATATTTATACAAAAGATGTAATCGGTACAGCGTATGGCGTGAGTATTTACGCTGGTTTTCTCAGCCGTATGAATACTATGGAGACGGACGGCATTATTGACCGTTTTGAAACCTTACCGTACGACTGGCGTATAGATGTGAAAGATGTGGTAACTCGTCTTATTCCGTTGGAAGTCGGAGGATACCGCATAGCGACACAAATTACTGACCTTGCGAACACTTCTCCGACAGGAAAGGTAACACTTATTACGCACTCAAATGGCGGGCTTGTGGTGAAAGAGCTTGTTGAGGATTTGAAAAGTCGTGGACAAGAGAATCTCATTGACCGTATTATCATGATTGCCGCACCGGAGCTCGGGACACCGAAGGCAATTATTGAGATGCTTCATGGGGCTGAGTTCCCTCTCGGTTTTCCTAATAGAGAGGTTACTCGCGAGCTTGCCGAAAACATGAAAAGTGCGTATGCGCTTCTTCCGTCTCGCACATATTTTGACCGTCTTCGTGATCCGCTCATCCGACCGCTTGTAGAATTCAGCACTACAACTTCGGCGACTCAAAGTTTTCGTAATATCTACGGCGATTCGATTTCTGATTACAATACCTTGCGAAGATTTTTACGGGGCGAAAACGGTGCGCGCATGGAGCCACCGGCAAGTGAGGTCAGCGAGCCAAATGTTCTTAAAGAAAATTTCCTTGCGAATGCCGAAACACGCCACGAAGAACTTGACACTTGGACTCCGCCACTCGGAATTGATGTAATTGAGATTATCGGCTGGGGGCTTGATACCCCGCGCGGTGTGAGGTACGAAGCGGTGGAAAAGAGCGTTTGCAATGCGGACCTTTCCGTGTGCTCTAAAATTGATGTGATAGACCCGCAACCGCTGGAAACATCAGAAGGGGACGGCACAGTGGTGTATCCTTCAGCAGAGGCGCTGGGAGGGGAGAGATATTATGTGAATATTAAGAATTACAATAAATCTGGACTTTTTAATTCAACAATCAACCGCGACCATAAAAATATTCTTGAAATCGAACCTCTTCAAACCCTTATCGCTACACTTCTCAAACATGAAGCCACGAGCACACTCCCATCGTTTATTTCTTCCACTAAACCACCTGAGACCCGAGACGACAAACGTCTCCGCATTGGCATACACTCGCCCGTCGCACTCCACCTCTACGATTCATTCGGCCGTCATACTGGTCCCATTTCAAACCCCGATCCTTCATCTGATCTAGAGCTTTCTGAAGAACAAATCCCCAACAGCTACTACTGGCAAATTGGCGAAGGACAATACGCCGGAATAGATGGGGCAACGACAACCACAATAGAGCTCAAGGGTGCAGCACTCGGCACATTCACCATTGATATTGAAAACATTATCGGCGGTGTTACAGCAACCACTACCGTGTATGAGGATATTCCCGTAACCGCAAGCACAACCGCGACAATCCAAGCGGGAGAGAATATCGCGCCCATAGTCAAAATGGACATTGACGGAGATGGAACTATTGACGCCGAGATTACTCCCGGCGGTCTCACTGCTCAAGAACTCACTAATATCTTGAAAGGATTGGTAAAAACACTTCATCTTCCAGTGGAAAAAGAAAATAAACTCATCAAAAAAATAGAGAAACTGGAGAAAGAATTAAAGAAAGAACATAAAAATGAATGGACAGAGAAGCGGAAAACCGTACATGCTTTTGAAGAGATTATCAAAACAATCAAGAAGTATGAGAAGAAAGGAATCCTTACACATGATGAGGCGGGAGAGCTAATAACGATTATCGAGCAAATACAAGAAACGGTGGTAGAATAGAAAGATGAAACAGAAAAAAATATTATTCGCACTGATAGTCTTCTCTTTACTTACACTTGGGGTTGGCTATGTTTTTTCTGAACCATTAAAATTTGGTATTTGCCAATCACCTTCTAGTGATATAGAAGGTGGGCCTGTGACATGGTGTGGTGAGTCTTTAGGTGAGAATATTCCCGAGCCACTTCTTTGGTCGTTTCTTCCCCTCCTACTCATCACACCCATCCTCTTTTTCGTCCGTCGTGAAGTCTTTCTCACGTGGGTGAAATTTGCCAGTGTTTTCTTTCCTCTTATGCTTGCCATCCTTTTGTACACCTACAACAACACGCCTGTTACTGGTAGTTGGATTAGTGGCCCAACAGACGACCAACTCGCCTCTGTTTTTCTTCCCCCTCTTTTTGTAATTATCTCCCTCGCTATTATTGCTATAAAATCGTGGAAGTTGCGTAAATCATAAGTTTTCTCAAACTGAAAGCAGGATTTCCTATGAAATCTATTAGGTTTTGATTTGGTGCGCGATGAGGGACTTGGTCACGCATAAAATTCTGCTGAATTTTTACGCGACCCCGCCTCCTCCGCCAAAGCGGAGTCCGGCTTTCAAGTCCCACGCACGCCCTGCGTGCTCCGTAAGCGCAAAGTCCAACAGATAAATCTGTTGGACTTTGACTTGGTGCGCGATGAGGGACTTGAACCCCCGACCTTCTCAGTGTAAATGAGTTGCTCTACCAACTGAGCTAA
>ERZ1292623.536-Hain-H51-01um-R1-536-length-40879-cov-5_pt2 | contig 27219 bp, 27 predicted proteins | sample MGYA00564398_ERZ1292623 | MGnify/ENA primary metagenome ERZ1292623 (study PRJEB36523, sample SAMEA6512633) | groundwater metagenome | collected 2019-01-07 | study: AquaDiva: Metagenomics assemblies of 32 groundwater samples | reverse complement strand
CGGTTTTAAACAATGGACTGAATATTCCCTCGTTGAACGACAGAATGAACGCATCTTTGTTGTATATGCTTTCGCGCGCGCGGTACATGTTGAAGATCTCCGAACTATCAAGCCCCAGCGACTCCACAATGTACTGGTATGAATGCGTGTGAATGGCCTCTTCGTACGCCTGGCGCAAGAGATACATCCGGCATTCGGGCGAAGTGATGTGGCGATACGCGGCGAGTACCACATTGTTCGCCGCAATAGAATCTGCGGTGGTGAAAAACCCGAGCACGATCTTTAAAGCCAGCCGCTCGTCATCGGAGAGCACGTCGCGCGACTTCCATTGTTCAATATCGGCTTGCATGCTGATCTCCGTCGGGAGCCAGTGGTTCGCGTTGCCGATCTTGTACGATTCCCACGCGAACAAATGTTTCATCGGGTACAATTGCATTACATCGGCGTCGCCACCGTTGATGATGCGGCGCTTGTTGATGTCTACTCGTTGGGTTGTCTTTGTTATCGGCATGTTATTGGCACGCTTCGCAGGTCGGGTCGTCGATTGCGCACAGTTTGGGGCCTCCCGCAGTTGCCAATTTCAAGGAAGGCGGCGGAATGTTTTCACTCATAACAACAGCGCTTGATGCTACTGGCGACACCTCGAGCTGTTTTGTGCCGGAGTCCGCAATGGAAACGCCCGCGATCTCGCGCTCACCCGGAACGGGAGCAAAACTCCGCTTATGCGTTGTGCCGAACTCCGCCGCGTTCACGGTTGATTTTTCAACCTGCGATATCGCAAGTGTGCGAAGATAATACGTCGTTTTCAAACCCATCGCCCATGCGTACACATACAAGTTGGAAATGTCGCGACCTGACGTTCCTTTGAAAAAGATGTTCACCGACTGGCTTTGGTCGATCCACTTCCCGCGATACGCCGCCGCTTTGATAACCCACACGGGGTCAACCTCAAATGTTTCCTTGTACTTTTCTTTCAGGTGATCCGGAATCTCTTTAATAGTGGCGATACTGCCGTCGTTATATTTGATCTTCCCGAGCATTTCGTAATCCCACAGATTACGCTCTTTGAGGTCCGCAACAAGATGTGCGTTCACCACAACGAACTCGCCGGTCTGGTTTGACTTCACGTAGATATTCTTGTAGATGGGTTCAATAGACGGCACCGTTCCTGAAATGGTGGAAATGGTTGCGGTTGGTGCGATCGCCATGCAGTTGGAATTGCGCATCCCGTTCTTTTGCACTGCGGTGCGCACTGCAGTCCAGTCCATGCGACTCCGACGGTCCACGTCGGTTTTGATACCGCGCTCTTCTTCCAGCAACCGAACGGTATCGATGGGAAAAATACCGCGCTCCCACTTTGACCCTTTGTACGACTCGTACGTTCCGCGCTCGCGTGCAAGTTCCGCGGACGCAAGGATCGCGTGGTATGAAACCTGCTCCATCATCTCGTCCGACAGCGCAACGCATTCTTCGGAATCAAACCGGATGTCCATCATGTACAACGCATCCTGAAACCCAAGCACACCAAGTCCCACGGGGCGATGGCGAAGGTTTGCCGCTTTTGCTTCGGGCGTGGGATAAAAATTCACGTCAATAACGTTGTCCAGCATCCGCATCGCCATGCCAACCGTCGTGCCCATCATGGCCCAGTCGAACTTCTTGTCCTTCACATGCCGCGCAAGATTAACGGAACCAAGGTTACAAACAGCCGTTTCTTGCGCAGACGTGTTCAAGGTGATTTCCGTACACAGGTTTGAGCTATGCACCACACCCACATGGTCCTGCGGCGAGCGGATATTGCAGGGGTCCTTGAAGGTAATCCACGGATGCCCCGTTTCAAACAGCATGGAGATCATCTTTTTCCACAGATCGCGCGCCTTTACCACTTTATACAGCTGGAGCTTCCCTTCCGCGACCATTTTTTCGTATTCGGTGTAACGCTTTTCAAACTCTTTTCCGTAGATATGATGCAAATCGGGAGTTTCGTCGGGCGAGAGCAATGTCCAATCCCCGTCTTCCTGCACCCGCTTCATGAACAGGTCGGGAACCCAATTTGCCGTGTTCATATCATGCGCGCGCCGCCGTTCGTCGCCGGTATTTTTGCGCAACTCCAAAAAGTCTTCAATATCGTAATGCCATGTTTCCAAATACGCGCAGGTCGCGCCACGGCGCTTCCCCGAACGGTTAATGGCAACCGTCGTATCGTTGGCGATCTTCAAAAACGGAATGATGCCCTGGCTTTCCACCCCCGTTTTTTTGATGAGCGCGCCGGTGCCGCGCAAATTTGTCCAGTCGTTCCCCAAGCCGCCCGACCACTTGGAAAGCTGGGCGTTATCGCCGATACACTTGAAAATATGGGCCAGGTCGTCCTCCACGGTCGTTAAGTAGCATGAAGAAAGCTGGGGATGCGTTGTGCCGGCGTTAAACAGTGTCGGCGTAGACGGCACGAACAACAATGCGGAAATAAGATTGTAGAACCCCTCCGCATGTTCTTCCCTGCTCTTTTTATTTTCCGCAAGCGCAATGCCCATGGCAACACGCATCCAAAACCCCTGCGGAGTTTCAAAAATTCGTCCCGTTGTCGCATCGCGCGCAAAGTAACGGTCATACAGGGTCTGCAGACCCATGTAGGTAAAGATCTCATCTCGCTCGAGTGTCAACTTCTGGCTCATTTTTTTCAGGTCAAATTCCAGCAACCGCTCGTCGAGCACACCCGCCTTCACGCCATCCTTTACATTATTCACGAACGCCTCGCGATACGAGCGCTCCAGGTCGTCAAAATCAACATTGTCACCAATGACCCGCTTGTACAAGTCCCGCAACAGTAAACGCTCGGCAACCGCGGAGTACGCCGGATCCTGCTCTATCCATGAGCGCACCGTCATCACCAGTGCCTTGCGAATATCTTTGGTCGTGATCTCATCGTATACGGCTTCCTTGCACAGGCCAACCAGCGCTTCAATATCCACAATTCCCTCATAACCGCGTGCCGCGTGTGCGAGCGTTTTTCTGAGCTTTTCCTCGTTGAATTTCTCCTTTTTCCCCGAGCTTTTTACGACAAAAAGCTCCTTTTTCTCTATCTTTTCAATGATTTCCTGCTGTTTCTCGATGCGCTGCTTCTCATGCTCCTTCCGGTACAGAATATACGCCTTTGCCGCGTCAAAATACCCCCGTTCCATGAGGGTCTTTTCTACAATATCCTGGATGTTTTCAACCTGGGGTGCCGCACCGGACGCAAAAAATATCTCCGCCTTTTCTACAACACTCTCCGTGAACGCAGTAAGACTGTCCTGGGTAAAGGGCGTACCGGTAGCAAGGAATGCCTTTGCTACCGCAGCCGATATTTTGAGAGGGGCAAAGTCAACAATCTCGCCGTTCCGCTTTTTGATCGTAGTGATGGCCATGAAGTGATGTGATATGAGTGTGATGGTCCTTGTATATTATCACTTCCGTTATCCACATGCAAATATATTACATTGTAATACAAATGGGGAATGAAAACTTCCGGAGGTCTCATACAAAACAAGCGGAAATACAAAAAAATTCCCTTTGGAGAAGGGGAGGAGGAATACGGAAATACCGCGAGATGAGCTATTTCTTCCGCCGTAAAAAGGCGGGAACTTCCCAGCCGTCATCGGAGATCTTTGCCACTTCCGCGGCGAATTGCTTGCCCCCGGGCGGGTGCGCAACCGTCACCGGAACCGAAGTTCCCTGGCTGTGCCTGGGAGAAGACGGTTCCTGCCTCGTGGACGACGCCTCCGGAGCTCGCTGAGCCGTTCCCGCCGCTTGAGTCCCCGAAACCGCCTTATGAAAAGGGTCTTTTTTTGGGGCTGGCGCCTTCCCGTCGCCAAATCCCGTGGCAATAACGGTCAGTTTTATCTCCCCTTTTCGGAGCCGTGGGTCATGGACCGCGCCAAAAATGATCTTGGCGTCGGCGTCAACCGCATCCGTAATGATCTTTGCCGCATGGTTAACCTCCATCATACCAAGGTCGGACCCGCCGGAAACGTTAAACAGCACGCCACGCGCTCCCTCAATGGAAAGCTCCAGTAACGGAGAGCTGATGGCCGCACGCGCCGCGCGCTGGGCGCGGTCTTCGCCGGACGCAATACCGATGCCCATCAGTGCCGACCCTGCGTTCTCCATGATCGCTTTTACGTCGTTAAAATCAACGTTGATGATACCCGGTAGCGTAATAAGATCGGAAATCCCTTGCACCGCCTGCTTTAACACATTGTCCACCATGTAGAACGAATCCATGAACGAGGTTTCCTCGCCGATAATGGTGAAAATGCGGTCGTTCGGAATGATAACCATTGCGTCAACATAATCGCGCAGATTCCCTAAGCCCTCTTCCGCAATGCGCGAACGCTGCACGCCCTCAAAACTAAATGGCTTGGTGACGACCGCAACCGTCAGCGCGCCTTGCGAGCGCGCGATATCGGCGATGACAGGAGCCGCCCCCGTGCCGGTGCCGCCGCCCAATCCGCAGGTCACAAAAACCAGGTCTGCCCCTTTGAGCGCTTCCTGGATCTCTTCGCGCGACTCATCCGCCGCCTGTCGTCCCAGATCGGGGTTCATGCCGGCGCCAAGCCCCTTGGTCGTATTGCGCCCAATATGCACTTTTTGGCCCGCCTGGGTATGATGCAGATCCTGCGCGTCGGTATTGACCGCAATGAATTCAACGCCTTTGATGCGGTCGGCCGCCATGCGGGAAACGGCCTTGTTGCCGCCACCGCCCACACCGACCACCTTAATTTTTGCAAATGTTTCCAAATCGGGATTTAAGCGAGCCATATAAATATTTTTCTTGAGTGAATAATACTCCACTTCCCCACTTTCATCAAGCGCCCCCTGAAATTTACGGCAAAAACATCCGCGCCCAACGCCGAAGAAATCCTCCCGAAACATGTGAGATCTGCTCTCCCCATGGGAATATGCCGGTGGTCCCTTTCTTTTCCATTCCATCAAGACTTAACAAACAGAGCCCGACGGCAGTTGCGTATTCGGGCGTGGCGGTCTGGTCAACAATGCCATCCAGACGCAGCGGAACCCCGATATGCACCGGCAACTTCAGCCGTTGTTTTGCAAATTCCGCAATGCCGTTCATGCGCGCCCCACCCCCGGTCAGCACCACACCGCCCGGAAACAACATTTGTTTTGAGATCTTTTTCAATTCTCTGTCCACCAGATCAAATATTTCGTCCAGCCGCGCTTCGATTATTTCCGCAACTTCTTTCCGGGAAATAACGCCTAGTTTTTCATTGTCCTCTTCCGAACCGAGCGTTATCATCTCACGCTTGTTGACGGCATCGGCACGGCATACCCCTGAACGAACCTTCACGGCTTCCGCAAGGTCAATATCAAGCTGCAAACCGATGGCAATGTCGTTCGTGACATGCGCCGCGCCCACCGGCAATACCGCCGTATGAATAACGTTCCCTTCTTCAAAAGCGGTAATGCCCGATGTCCAGCCGCCGATATCAAGCGCGATAACCCCAAGTTCCATTTGCCGCTTCGTGAGCACCGCACGGGCGGACGCAAGCGCGGCAACCGCAAGACCGTCAATATCTTTATTCGCCGATTCAATGCATGTGGCGAGGTTCCGCAACAGCGGGGTTGACCCTTCCACCACCAATGCGTTCACTTCGAGCCGCAGTCCGCGCATTCCCAGCGGGTCGTGGATGCCGCTTTCCCCGGCCACCGCATACTCTTTCGGCAGCACATGAATGATCTCCTTGTTGGGCGGGACCGCAATGGACTGCGCCTGCGCAAGCGCGCGGACTATATCGTCCCGGGATATCTCCTGATCGGCCCGGGATACGGAAACCACTCCCTTGGAATACCGCGAAGAAATGTGCGGGCCCGACAAACTCACAAAACAGGATGACACCCGATACCCCGACGACTGTTCCGCGGCCGCAATGGACGCAGCAACGGCCGGCACCGCGTCTTCAAGGTCAATCACCACACCTTTACGCACACCGGCGGACGGCACTTCGCCGACGCCGACAATAACCAGCGCTTCGCTCCCCTTTCTTTTTTGGGCGATCACCGTTCTGATGAGCGTGGACCCGATATCGAGTCCACAGATAAGAATATCTCGTGCCATGAGCTCACTGATCTTTAAAAAATTTCGCAAGAATCCGCTTTTGTATCGCTATAGTTTTTCGATGCTCCGCATCCGACCGTTCGTGGTCAATGCCGTACACGTGCACCACACCATGGACCGCAAGCGTCGCCAGTCCGCGCGCGCCAGGCAAACCGTGAACGGCGGCATACGCCGGACATATCACGATCTCTCCCAGATGCTTACTGTCACGCAAACCTGCGCCAAACGGCATATCCGTTCGTTCAAGAAATCCGAACGAAAGAACATCCGTCGGACAGTCGCGTTTCCGCCATGTGCGGTTGATCGTGCGCATTCTCCGCTCGCCCACGAATACAACGCTTACTGCCACGGACCCGCTCCGCTCAAACAGCGAAACTGCCCGCGCAACGACGCGCTGAACCAATGCGACAGGGATGCGCCGGCGCGTGAGATTCACACAGGCAACATCAGCGCGCACTTTCATTGTACGCCATAATCTGCCGCTTGACAATTTGCGCTACCAGCGTCCCATCCGCCTTTCCTTTGGTTTTTTGGGTCACCTGCGCCATCACTTTCCCAAAGTCTTTTTCTCCCGTTAGCGCGACAGCCGGGATGATTTCCCGCAAGAGTGCTTCAATTTCTATTTCCGTCATCTGCGGCGGGAGATACGCCATCAGTACGGAAATTTCCCGTTCTTCCTGCAGCGCCATGTCACCTCGCCCGCCCGTGCGATACTGTCCCGCCGCATCGCGCCGCTTTTTCACCTCGGTACGCGCCACCTCTTCCACCAGCGCGTCTTCAGGCATCGCGGCCTTATCAAGCCGCGCTTCCAGCGCCTTGTTCTTGACCGCCGCTTTCAGTACGGTCAAAACCGACCGGCGCGCCGTATCGCCCGCTTTCAAAGCGGTCTTTATGTCATTCTCGATAGTTTCGTAGAGCGTCATGCGTTCGCTTTTACCTGCGTGGTTTTTTGCCGCGCGCGTCAAATTCTTCCAACTTGCCGAGCTTGTACAGCCGCTCGCGTTCTTTAATGATAATCGTGCGCCGCACTGCGGCCAACTGCCGTTCGCGTTTCGTTTTCGGGTCTGTTTTAAACCGCGTCTTGCGTGCCCGGATCAAAACGCCGCTCATCTGGATCTTTTTGGTGAAACGGCGCAAGAATGCGCTCGCCGACTCCCCTTCTTTTCTTCGTGCCTCGATCATACCGGGACCACCTCCTTTCCGTCCCCTGTATCCGCAGCCGCTTTCGGCCACGCCAACACATGCATGTGAATGTGGTCCACGACCTGCCCACCGCCTCTGCCGACATTAAACACCAGCTTGTAGCCGCTCTGCCGGACGCCAAGCTTCTCCGCAACCGCAGGTGCCGCGCGCATCACCCGTGCGATAACGTCCGTATCTTCTTCCCGCAGATCGTTGATGGAAACAATGTGCTTTTTGGGCACCACGAGCGCGTGTACCGGCGCTTTGGGATTGATGTCGTAAAACGCCATCACGCCGTCATCTTCAAAGACGGTTCGCGACGGAAGTTCTTTTGCGATGACCTTACAGAAAATGCAGTCGGTCATTTCTTTAATTTCTCCTTGAGCACCTTGATAAGTTTTTCCATGCTAATCGATTCCTGGGCGCCCGAGTCCATCTCGCGTACGATGATCATGCCGTCGATCGCTTCTTTATGCCCCAAAATGAGCGCGATCTTCGCGGCGCTGCGGTCAGCCGAGCGCAGCTGCGCCTTGATGCTGTCTTTGCCGAACGATTCCGCAACGGTTATGCCGTGCACGCGCAGGTCTTCAAACAACCGCAAACACTTTTTTTTGCTGAACGCGCCCAGCTGCACCAAAAACACTTCCGGCTTATACAGCGGCGTCGCCTTAATGTTTTGCCGCTTCATAACGCCGATCAAGCGCTCCATGCCGATGGCGGCGCCCACTGACGGGATATCTTTGCCGGCGAGCGTTTTGGCAAGCTGGTCATACCGCCCGCCACCCCCGAGTGCCAGTTTTGAACGCTGGTGCGTTTTCTCGCTGCCCCCTTCCACATGCTCATCCTCCACGAACACCTCAAACACCGTCTTGGTGTAGTAATCCAACCCCCGCACCAGGTGCGGATTTAACGCATACGGGATTTCCAGTTCGTCCAGATATTCAAACACGAGCTTGAAGTGGTTGTGGCACTCTTCGCAGAGGTGATCAATAAGGTTGGGGGCGTACGCTTTGAGCTGCTCGCATTTTTCCTCTTTGCAGTCCAAAAGGCGCAAAGGGTTGTCCTTCAGCCGTCGCTTGCAGTCCTTGCACAGTTTTGCCACGCGCGTTTTGTAAAAGCGCACCAGCTGCGTGCGGAACGCCGGCCGGCATTTGGGACAGCCGATGCTGTTGATCTCCACCCGCAAGTTTTTCATCCCCAGCTCCTGCGCAACGGCCAGAAAAGCGATGATCACCTGCGCGTCATACACCGCATCCTGGTCACCAAGAACTTCAAAACCCGCCTGGTGGTGCTGGCGGTACCGCCCCGCCTGCGGCTGTTCGTAGCGGAACATGGGACCGACGTAGTAAAGCTTCACCGGCTGCGGAAGATTGAGCATGCCGTTTTCCACATAGGAGCGCATCACGCCGGCCGTGCCTTCAGGCCGAAGCGCGAGCAGGTCGCCGCCCTTGGACCGAAACGTGTACATTTCTTTTTCCACGATATCGGTGCTTTGGCCGATAGCGGTAGAGTACAGGTCCGCGTGTTCGAACATGGGAATATCGATACGTTCAAAACCGTAGCTCAACGCCACGTGCTTGACCGCCTTGCGCACTTTTTCCCAATACTTTTGATCATCGGGAAGAATATCGAATGTCCCTTTAGGAGACTGAAATGTTTTTTTTACCTGTGTAGCCATATGCTTGTTCCGTGTTAATCCATAAATAACTCCGCTTTTTCGAATGGAAATGCGCGGAGCAACACTTTGCCGGTAATGAACTCCCGCTTCAGTGGCCCCCACATGCGCGAGTCCGACGATGCGCCGCGGTTGTCCCCAAGCACATAGTACTCGTCGTTCCCGAGCGCCACCGTCGCATTTCCGTATGTTTCCCTATTGGGCGGCAGATATTCCTCATTGAGTGCAAACCCTTCCGGATGTTCCTTATTCTTAATGGTCACACCGTCATCTGCAATAACGACGATCTCACCGGGCAGGCCAACAATGCGTTTAATATAGTATTTGCTCTGGTCGTATGGATATTTGAAGACAACCACATCGCCGCGCGTCGGCTCGCCGGTCGTCAGATAGGTCAGTTCGTTGATGATAAGGTAGTCGCCGTCGGTAAAGGTTGGCTCCATGGAAGCGCCGAGCACAAAGAACGGCTGGACGACGAAATAACGGATGGGAAGAATGATGATAAGCGAAATGAGCACCAGCTTCGCCGTTTCCCACAAAAACGACAATACTTTCTGAAAATTCATGTGCCAAGAATAGCATGGAAAATCGGGGTTGGCAACCCCTAATAAAAACAAAAACCGACATCTGTCTCATTCCTATGAAACAGATGTCGGTTAATTTTTATCGTTCCCAAAGTTTGATAGCAAGCCAGATGAACATCCCTTCCACAAAGATCTCCATCACGCCAGCCACTTGGTCCGCGACTCTGTGTGATGTGATGCCGTCACCAATCACATTGACCGCATACACTATTATCAACAGACCTCCCGAGCCAAGCGCGGCAGTCCCGCAGATTTTTAATGCGTTCATCACGCCCTCCCTTTTTTTTACTGTGACAGGCAAAGGATCAACGCCAAATGAGCAACAGAACAATGCCCGCAAAGACCCAAAGCACCACCTGGGCTCCTCCCAGAAACCAAAGGCCTATCCCGAAAACAAAGAACTCTTGGAGAAACCCTTCTGGTGACACCAGACTCCTCCCGCCCATGTACATCCACAGCGGGATGGACGAAACCATCAAGGCAAGCACAGTTAATAAAAACTTTATGATCACATTCATTGACTCCCTCCTTCTGCCCATTCGGGCTATTGGTATGTTCAGTTTTTAAATAACTTTTCCTTTTTCTCGCCCGTATGGTGTACATATCATATTTTATTGCGTTTGTCAATAAACGCGTGGCGTTGAAGTTTGCTATGATACACACATGCAGTTTGCTGTCTTCTTTGCAAAACTTGCCGTACTGGGCGCGGTCGTGCTCGGATTGCTGTTCGTCAACCCGACACCGCTTTCCACGAACGCGCCGGATAAGCCACGCACAGCGTCTGCGGTTAAAACAGTACTCTCGCTTGCCGCGATGACGGAAAATAGTACCGTGATGCTTAAAGGCGAGGAACGCGACCGCGTGAATATTTTGTTTGTGGGTTTGCCGGGCGAGGGCAACAGCGCGCCAGACCTCACCGATACGCTCATTGTGGCAAGTATCAAACCCTCCACACACCAGGTAGCACTCATCTCGCTTCCCCGCGACCTTTTGGTGCGCGTGGAACAGCTCAACTACCAAACCAAGATCAACGCGCTGTTTCGCATGAACGAGCGCAACCCGGAACTGTTGGAACAGAAAATAACAGAGATTACCGGGGAACCGGTGGATTATTTCGTCGCGCTGGACATTTCGGCCGTGGAGCACATCGTGGATGCGCTCGGCGGTTTGAACGTGGAGGTGCCCGAGGATATTCACGACACGGCATTCCCCACCAAAGACTTTGGCGTGGAAACATTCAGCGTAGAAAAAGGATGGCGCTATTTTGACGGCGCGACCGCACAAAAATATCTCCGCACGCGCCACTCCGCAGGCGGCGACTTTGTGCGCATGCGCCAACAGCAGGCGGTACTCGAAGCGCTGCGCAAAAAGGTGTTCGGCCTCAATATTTTGTACGACTTCCCAACCATTCTGTCGCTGTACGGCGCCGTTGCGGCGCACACGCAAACCAACCTCGCGCCCGAAGAAATACAACGCCTGTACCACATTGCGAAAACCGTCAGCTATGATACAGTGAAACAGGTTGTTGTGGATGGCGACCCCAAAGACCCGAATGCATTACTGGTCAGCACAACGGTGCGCCTCGGTGGAAAAGAAGCGTTCGTGCTCGTGCCGAAAAAGGGAACTTTTGATTATAGTGATATTCGCGAACTCGTAATAAATATATTCAAACAATGATGCATCTTATCATCGGCCTGGGAAATCCGGGCGACGAATACAAAAACACCAAGCATAACATCGGCAGAGCGATTGTTGAGAAATGGGCGGCAAAAAACGAGCTTGCCGATTTTGTGTTCGACAAAAAAGCAAATACGCTTGTCTCTGTTGGTAAAATTGGCAAAGAGAAAGTGATCGCGGCCATCCCCCAAACGTTCATGAATAAATCTGGGCTTGCTGTTTTCACGCTCGCATCGTACTACAAAATCAAGCCGGTGCAGATGTTCGTCGTCCACGACGACATTGACCTCCCTATCAGCAGGATGAAACTATCGTTTGATAAAAGCTCCGCCGGCCACAAAGGCGTGGAAAGCGTCATGCGCGCGCTCAAAACAAAAGCGTTCTGGCGCGTGCGCGTCGGCATCGGGCAAAAAAAGAAAACGAAAGACGCCATGGACATCGTGCTTAAAAAGTTCAGCACGAAAGAAGAACCGGATATGAAAAAAGCGGTCAAAAAAGCGCTCGAGGCGCTCACCTGCGCCGTCGCCGAAAGCCCCGAGAAAGCGATGTCGTTGTATAATGCATAATAAAAATGAGAAAAAATATTTTAATTGGTTTCATTTGTGGAACAGTATTATCTATAAGTATCTATTTTTTGCTATTTTTTTTCGTCTATGCGCCTCAGAAACACTTTGCTGCGTTTTCTGATTATAATCGAAATATCCCCATGTATGAAACCTATCTAGAATGTAAGACATGTGAAAATCAAAACAAATCTGCTTATGAATGTGCTGTTGAAGTGATGAGGCGGAATACCTTGGGCAGATACGCCGATGCTGAGACGTTTCTGGCGTCAGAATATCAACGCGTCGAATTGTTGACCCAGGAGCTCACTGACAGATGTGCAACCAAGAGCCTGGAAGAGTTGAAAAGTGACGAACAATTCTTTGGCCGGGAGAAAAGCAGCTCATGCGATAGCAGGTCGTACATATCTGGTGCCAATGAGCAATGTGAAAGAGACATTCAGGAAGCCTGTAAGCAACCGAGGAGCTTTATGTTGTCAATAGCCCAATCTCAATTTGTTAATCAAATTTGTTTGAAGTCGTCAGCAATGTCGAACTTTCGTCAAGCTGAATATTTGAAGCGTGGGGAAACGCCCCCCTTGCCAAAAATACAAGACGTCTATGATAACTATCTGGATGTTAATGGGGTTATGGGTTCAGTTTTGCGAAAAATATTTCCTTATTCAGGAGGACACCAGCCTACACTTTTTGGTCCTATTCTATTGTTCATAATGTATTTCTTAATCTTTATTTTGCCTCCTGCGGTGGGAATAACAATTGGTATATTTATTGAAAGGAAGAAATGGAAGTCCATGCAAAAGCCTCCGCAAAACTATATTTCTTAGGACACAAACCTGTAGCAAAAAAGTACGAAGCGCTTGAAGCACTCACCTGCGCCGTCGCCGAAAGCCCCGAGAAAGCGATGACGCTGTATAATCAATAATACAATCTCCCTATGCATGACTGACGCGAAAGAAATAATGATCGCGGCGTTCATCCCCTCTTTCGCGGAACGGGATGTTTTGTGGTTCTCGGAAAACGCGGAGAAGATCAAAAAGCTTGCCCGCGCCGATTCGTTTTGGAAAGAACATATTCTGTTTCTGGAAGAAGGAGAGCGCGTGAGCATGTCGGAGTTCTTGCGCTCGCTTGACTCCCTTCACTACGAAAAAGTGCAGACGGTGGCGGCGCACGGTGAATTTTCCACGCTGGGTGGAACGGTGACTGTGTTCCCTTTAAACAGCGACCGCCTCACGCGCATTGAATTTCTGGGCAATACCGTCGAGCGCATCACACCGCTTGAACAAAAAGAAATAGCGCAGGACAAGCGCGAAAAGCTCCTTAAAAAAGAAATGTTCAAGCGGGAGATTTCGCATTTGCACAATCTGAAAGAGGGCGACTTCGTGGTGCATCTTGACCACGGCATCGGCATCTTTCGCGGCATGTTTGAAAGTCCCACCCCCACTGAAGGAAATCCGACTTCATTCAGCGGGAAGTACTACTTGCTTGAATACGCGCCGCCCAAAGACAGCACAGAGCACGACAAGCTCTATGTGCCGGAAAGCCAAGTAAAAAAACTGTCGCGCTATCTGGGGCTTGAACAGCCGACCATTCACCGGCTCTCGGGTACCGTGTGGGAACACGCGAAAAAGAAAGTTTCGGAGGATGCCATAAGGCTCGCCAAAGAACTGTTGGAACTGTACGCATTGCGGCATCAAGCACGCCGCACCCCCTACCCCGCATTGGTGCGCGAACAGCATGATTTTGACGCGCGGTTTGAACATGTGGAAACGCACGACCAACAGCAAGCCATTGAAGACGTTCTTGCTGATATGCAAAAGACCGAGCCGATGGACCGGCTGGTGTGCGGAGACGTTGGGTTCGGTAAAACAGAAGTTGCGATGCGCGCGGCGTTTGCCGCGGTGTACGCGGGCAAGCAAGTCGCCGTGCTGTGCCCCACCACCGTGCTTGCCGACCAGCATTACGAAACATTCAAAAACCGTTTTGCCAAATTTCCCGTTGCCATCGGCATGCTCTCGCGATTTGAAACAAAGCAAGCGCAAAAAGAGACCGTGCGCAAGCTCAAAGAAGGAAAAGTCGACATCGTCATCGGTACGCACCGCATCTTATCAAAAGACGTTGCGTTCAAAAACGTCGGCCTGCTCATCATCGACGAAGAACAGCGTTTTGGCGTGCGCCAGAAAGAAAAACTCAAAGCGATGCGCGAAAACATCGATGTGTTGAGTCTGTCGGCAACGCCCATCCCCCGCACGCTGTATCTGGCGCTTTCGGGCATGCGCGCCATCAGCACCATCACCACGCCGCCGCTCGGGCGGCAAACCATCGAAACATTCATCCTTCCTTATAGTAAAGATGTCATCAGGAAAGCGATTGAATATGAACGCGGACGGCGCGGGCAAGTCTATTTTTTGCACAATAAGATAGAGACCATTGAAAAGGTAAAGGAAACGCTCAAAGAACTTGTGCCCAAAGCGAAATTTGAAGCCGTGCATGGCAGAGTCGGCGAAGCGCGCCTTCGCGCCGTCATGCGCGCCTTCAAAGAGAAAAAATTCGATGTGCTCGTGGCAACCACTATCATCGAGAACGGCCTTGATATTAAAAACGCGAATACGCTCATCGTGGACGATGCTACGCGGCTTGGCCTCGCGCAAGCGTATCAAATCCGTGGGCGCATCGGACGCGCAGAGCACAAAGCGCACGCGTATTTTCTTTACCCGTCAAAAGTCCTTTCCGAAGACGCGAAAAAGCGCCTTGAAGCGCTCAAAGAAGCGACGGAACTCGGCGCGGGATATTTCATCGCCCAGCGTGACTTGGAGATCCGCGGCGCGGGCAACATCCTGGGCAAAAAACAATCCGGCTCCGTGAACGCTGTTGGTTTAAATTTATATTGCCAGATGTTGGCCGATGCAGTGGAAAGCTTGCAAAACTTTTCACATTGAGAATCCTTTGGTACGATACAACGCATACATGAACAACATTCGTGAAGTAACAATCAACAACAAAGAGTATCCCGAACGGCTGCGGAATATTCACACGCCACCAAAAAAACTTTTTGTGCGCGGAGCATTGCCGCCCGACGATGCGGTAACGATCGCCATCGTCGGCTCGCGCAAATGCACGGCGTACGGGAAACAGGCGGCGTACGACTTGGCGTACGCGCTTGCCGCGCGCGGCGTGGTTATCGTGTCTGGCATGGCGCTTGGCATTGATGGCGAAGCGCACAAAGGGGCGCTCGACGCAGGCGGCGTAACAGTTGCGGTGCTGGGCACCGGGGTTGACGATAAATCCATTTACCCCCATACTCACACCTCGTTGGCAAAAAGTATTATGGAACATGGTGCGGTGATTTCCGAATACGAAACCGGGACACCTGCCCTGCCACACCAGTTCCCTGAGCGCAACCGGATTATTTCCGGGTTGTCGCTCGGCGTGGTGGTGGTCGAGGCAAGCGAAAAAAGCGGCTCGCTCATCACGGCAAACTTCGCGCTTGAGCAAGGAAGAGACGTGTTTGCGGTTCCCGGCCCCATCTATGCGCAGACGTCGCGGGGTGCGAACTTTCTTATCCAGCGCGGCGCAAAGCTCGTGCTTTCGGCAGATGACATTCTCACCGAACTGGGAATAACAACCGACACGAAAGGCGGGAGCACTGTGGGGCTTACCGAAGAAGAAACGGTTGTTATTTCCTGTCTTTCCGCAGAGCCTCTTACGGTGGATGACATTATCACACAATCGCACTTGAATGCAGAAACTGTGCTCATTGCGCTCACCATGTTAGAATTGAAAAATACAATCACGCATGTCGGCAGCACGTACGCGAAAAAAATCTGACGCGAAGGCGAACACGGCCCTTGTTATCGTAGAATCGCCCACGAAAGCAAAAACCATCACCCGATTTTTGGGTGATGGATATGTTGTTTTGTCATCATACGGGCATGTGCGCGACCTCCCAAAGTCAAAAATTGGCATTGATGTGGAGCATAACTTTGCGCCGCACTATATCGTGCCGCTCAAAGCAAAACCCCGCGTCAAGGAATTGAAAATAGCAGCAAAAAAGGCCGGCAGGATCATTCTTGCAACCGACGAGGACCGCGAAGGAGAAGCGATTGCGTGGCACCTCACCGAAGCGCTCGGGCTTAGCGAAACGAAACAACCGACGGAACGCATTGTATTTCATGAGATCACGCAAAAAGCCATTGAAGAAGCGCTTGCCCATCCCCGCGCCATTGATACGCGCCTGGTGAACGCACAACAGGCACGCCGGGTGCTTGACCGGCTCGTGGGGTACGAGCTTTCCCCGTTTCTGTGGCGCAAACTCATGCGCGGGCTTTCGGCCGGGCGCGTCCAGTCGGCTGCCGTGCGCCTGATCGTTGGGCGGGAAGAAGAGATCACCGCGTTCAAACCGCAAGAATACTGGACGATCGGCGGCGTATTTATCACGAACAATGGTGAGAAAGTCATTGCAACACTTATAAAACGAAATGAGGAAAAACTGGAAAAATTCTCCATCACGAATAAAACTGTGGCGGATGAAACGCTTCATGCACTCGCAAACGCACGCTACGCCGTCGCTGCCGTCACAAAAAAGGAACTGAAAAAATCACCGCCGACACCCTTTACCACAAGCACCTTGCAACAAGATGCATGGCGCAAACTTCGTTTTTCCGCAAAGCTCACCATGATGACGGCACAACAGCTCTATGAAGGCGTTGAGCTGGGCGCGGGTGGCAGCACCGGGCTTATCACCTACATGCGCACGGATTCGCTCCATGTTGCCGAAAGCGCGCTCGCGGAAGCGCGCTTGGCAATCGTTGCGCGCTTCGGAGAAAACTATGCGCTTGCTATCCCTCGCCGTTTTAAAACAAAGAGTAAGGGCGCGCAGGAAGCGCACGAAGCCGTCCGCCCCAGCGACCCCGCACGACACCCCGACGACATTAAAGACCACCTCACGCCGCAACAGTGGAAACTGTACAACCTCATCTGGCGGCGTTTTATCGCAACGCAGATGGAACATGCGATTTTTGACGCAACCGCCATTGATATTACAACCGAGGGAACAGCCGACCGCTGTATCTTCCGCGCCAACGGCATCGTGAAAAAATTCGACGGCTTCCTTGCGGCATATCCCACCAAATTTGAAGACACTGTTCTGCCTGTCGTTGTTGAAGGCGAACCGCTCACCCCGGAAACGGTGGATGGTACACAGCATTTCACCGAACCACCGCCGCGCTATACGGAAGCATCGCTCGTGAAAGCGCTTGAAGAATACGGCATCGGACGTCCCTCCACCTACGCGCCTATCATCAGCACCATCCAAGCGCGCAACTATGTGGAGAAGAACGAACAGCGGCGCCTCCAGCCAACCGAAACCGGCACGAAAGTGGATGCGCTCCTCGTACAGCACTTCCCGCAGATCGTGGATGTCGCGTTCACGGCGAAAATGGAAGAGGAACTGGACAAGGTCGGAGAAGGAGAAACGGCATGGGAAACCGTCGTCGGAGAATTTTACAAACCGTTCCACGAAAACCTGGAACAAAAGTACAAAGAGGTCGTGAAGGAAAATATGGATGAGCCAACCGACCAGGTATGCGAGAAGTGCGGCAAACCCATGGTTATCAAAACAGGACGGTTCGGACGATTCCTTGCGTGCACGGGGTTTCCCGAATGCAAAACAACCAAAACCATCCGCAAAACGACCGGCATCACCTGCCCGCAATGCAACGAAGGAGAGATCATAGAAAAGAAAACAAAAAAACGGCGCACCTTTTGGGGCTGCTCACGCTACCCCGACTGCGACTACGCCAGCTGGACAAACCCCGTAAAGAAAAAAGAGGAAGCGGAGGAGATGCGAACGAAAGAAGAACAATCGCCGGAAGAAAGCGAGGAGTAGTTACTGTAAAGGTACACTGCGATCATTAACAATCATAAAGCGGTAAAAGGAGGTGGTATACATGGACTCTTTGGAAAAAAAGCTGCGGGATTTTGGTTTTACACGAGAAACAGACCCAAAAGTTCTTGCACGATGGAAGAAAGAAGACGAGGAGATGGTAAAGAAAGTTATCCCTGTTTGGAAGATATTAGACAGATGGACCAGAAGGTCTTCCGGAACAAAGCTTCTTCGTGTCTAATCATCACGCATTAAAAAGACGCAAAGAAAAGTCTCTTTGCGTCTTTTCGTTTGAATTCTTAAAGGTATCTCTGCTTCCGTTTACAACCCCGCAAAATCGGTGTAGGTTACCCGTATATGGATGTTCGGGATATTTTGGAAAAAATACGGGATACGTCGCCTGAAGACGCAGAACTCATCGCTGAAGCGTACCGATTTGCCGCGCTCGCCCATGACGGGCAGACGCGTTTTTCGGGCGAACCGTATTTTATCCACCCCCACCATGTCGCGCTGACGCTTGCGGATATGGGCGCCGACGCCAATACCATTGCCGCGGGACTTTTGCACGATGTGTGCGAGGACGGCGCGGCGACCGGGGAAGATATTGAAAAAAAATTCGGCGCGGAGATCGCCTTCTTGGTGGAAGGTGTCACGAAGCTCGGTACGCTCAAATACAAAGGCGAGGAACGGTACGCCGAAAACCTGCGAAAAATGATCGTCGCAATGGCGCAGGACATCCGCGTCGTGCTTATCAAGCTTGCCGACCGGCTCCATAATATGAAGACGCTCGAGCATGTGCCGGAACACAAACGCAAGCGCATTGCCGATGAAACACTGGAAATTTATGCGCCGCTTGCCGACCGGCTCGGCATGTGGCGGCTGAAAGGTATTTTTGAAGACCTCGCATTCCCCTTCTCATTCGCGGAAGAATACCGGCAGCTGCTGCCGCGCGTGGAAAACCGCATTTCAGAAAAAGAACCGTACCTGACGACGATCAAGCAGAAGCTCGTCGACGAGCTCGCAAAGAACGGCGTACAGATCGTCCGCATCGACTCGCGCGTCAAGCACCTGTTCAGTTTGCATAAAAAACTCAAACAATTGGGTGACGAGCTGGAAGAAGTGCACGACCTGGTTGCCGCGCGCGTCATTGTACCGACCATTGCGGATTGCTATGCGACCCTCGGCATCATCCACAAGCTTTGGCCGCCGGTACATGGCAGAGTAAAAGACTATATTGCGCTTCCCAAGCCCAACGGGTATCAAAGCCTGCACACCACCGTGTTTTGCGACGGCGGCGAGATCACTGAATTCCAGATCCGCACGGAAAAGATGGACTACGAAGCCAAACACGGCATCGCCGCGCACTGGGCATACGCCGAGGCCGGCAAGCCCAAGGCGGGCGCACATACGAGCAGGAACCTCGCGTGGGTGCGCCAGATCAGCGAATGGCAGCGGACGGTTGCCGGCAGTAAGGAATTCATCGATAGTTTAAAGCTCGATCTCTTCAAAGACCGTATCTTTGTGCTCACGCCCAAGGGAGACGTCATCGATTTGCCCGAGGGCGCCACGCCGGTAGACTTTGCCTACCACGTGCATTCGGAAGTCGGCGACCGGTGCAACGGCGCCAAAGTGAACGGTAAGATGATCGCGCTTGATTCCGTGCTTTCAAACGGCGACGTATGCGAAATTCTCACCCAGAAAAACAAAAAGCCATCGCTTTCGTGGCTTGACTTCGTGAAAACCAACTATGCAAAAGGCAAGATCCGCGCGGCGCTCAAAGGCTAGCGTCTCGTGATCTTTGTGACAATATTTTTCAGGTCCTCGTTGGAAAAATACTTGATGATGATCTTCCCGCCGTCGCTCACGTGAGCGCCCGGCTCCACCAGCACTTTTGTTCCCAAATACGCTTCAAGCTCCACCATGACGCTTTTTGAAAACGCATCCACATTCGCCGCCGATTTGTTCGGCGTTTTTTTGTACTTGCGCGCGGCAACTTCCGTATTGCGTGCGGAAAGTTTCTGTTCGCGCACTTCGCGCCACAGTTTTAAACGCACATCATCGGTCGGGAGCGCCAAAATAGCGCGGGCATGGTTTTCAGAAAGTGCGCCTGACTCAATATCCGCCTGGATCTCTTTGGGGAGCGTAAGTAAACGCATCGTATTCCCTACCACCTGGCGCGACTTGCCGATCTTTCGAGCAATATCGTCCTGGCTTGCCTTAAACCGCTCTGTCAGTTCCTTGTAGGCAAACCCAAGCTCGATGGGATTGAGATCCTCACGCTGGATATTTTCCAAAATGGCAAGCTCCAGGTTCTCGTCGTCCGCCTTCACGGAACGCACGATGGCGGGAACCGTTTTGAGCTTTGCAATACGCGCGGCGCGCACCCGCCGTTCACCGGCGACGATCTGATACGGCTTGCCGCCGCCCGTCGTGCGCACAACAACCACGGGCTGTAAAATACCGCTCTCCGCGATGGAGCGCGCCAGATCGGCGAGCATTTCCTCGTCGAATTTCTTGCGCGGCTGGAACGGATTGGGCGCAATATCGTCCACAGGAATCTGCAGTACGACATCTGCGCTCGTCTGCGCCGGCGCGGCGGCCACAGAGGCCGACGTTTGGTCGAGCGCCTTGGGAGCTTGTCCTTGCGGGATCAACGATGAAAGTCCTTTGCCAAGTGCCATAAAATTTATATACTTTGTTGTTCTGTAGCGGGTTGTGTTTCGTGCGCAGTCTGGACAAGGGCTATGATCTCCTGCGCCAATTGCTTGTACGCCATACCGCCGCGGGACCACCACTTATACTCCATGATGGTTTTACCGTAGCTGGGAGCTTCTGCAAGCGACACCGAACGCGGTACAACCGCCGTGAACACGTGTGCAGGGAAGTTCCGTCGTACCTCCCGCTCCACTTCCTGCGCCAGATTGTTGCGCTTGTCGTACATCGTGAGTACGGCACCCATCACGGAAAGGTGCGGGCTTAAATGCTCGCGTATCAAGTTCAGTGTGCGCAACAACTGCGAGAGCCCTTCAAGCGCATAGTACTCGCACTGGACCGGGATAATAACCTTCTGTGCCGCAACGAGGGCGTTCACCGTGAGGATTCCCAAGCTTGGCGGACAGTCTATCAGGATAAAGTCGTACGAATCGGACAACTGCTGCAGGACGGAAAAAAGTTTGTATTCCCTGCCCTCCGCACCCACCAGTTCCACCGCCGCACCGGCAAGGTCAACCGAGGACGGCAGAATATCATAGTTTGGAATGCTTGTCGGCATAATGGCAGCTTTTGGGTCTGCGCCATCAGCAAGACAGTGATACAAGCTTATTGTAACACGCTCATGCGGAATGCCAAGCCCGCTGGTCGCGTTCGCCTGCGGGTCCAAGTCAACCAGCAATGTCTTATGCCCTTCGGCGGCAAGGTATGCGCCGACATTCAGCGCCGTGGTCGTTTTCCCCACGCCGCCCTTTTGGTTGCAAAACGCGATAATGGTCGCCATTCCCTCTATTATATATAGGAAGCGTACAAATTGACAATGAAATCGGAAACCGATACGCTGAAGGCAGCACCCTGCCGCTGTGGTGAAATTGGCAAACACGCGCGACTCAAAATCGCGTGGCTTTACGGCCTTGTCGGTTCAAGTCCGACCAGCGGCACCATAGTAGTTCATTCACAAGGAGGGGGTCACCATGTTCTATGACAAAAGAGATCTTATTATGGGGAGAGACCAGGTGTGCGCGCTCGCCCGCAACGCGACAGAAGACGCACTGTGCAAGATCCGACTGTTGTTTCGCCCTAAACTCCGATCGGTGCGATACGAAGTTCATATGGAGCAAAATAGATGTTCCGTGCGTATGGAAGTATATCCATCGTTCTTTTCCATAGAACCGGTTGTAGAAAGTATCGTCCACATCTATTGGTCAAGTGGTGTACCGTTTGTGTACTTTACCGAATTAAGAACCTCTCAAGATATCTATCAGTTTTACTGGGAGGAAAACGGAAAGATGTGGGATAAATTCCATTTCGTCCGCACACTGGCGGAGTCCGAATAAAAAATCCCGTACTGCAATTATGCAGTACGGGATTTTTATAACTTCTTTCACATAATAAAATTGATGAGGCGGTCTTTCACGAAGATCGTTTTTTTTATGGTGCCGATGATGAACTTGTGCGCATTGGCATCGGCGTGGGCAAGCGCGGCGGCTTGTGCTTCCGCAATGCCTTTTTGCGCTTTCACCACCGCACGCACCTTGCCGTTCACCTGCACTACCAGGTCAAAGGTCTCCTCGCGTACAAGCGCCTCATCATGCACCGGCCACGGCTCGCGGTGGATGGATTTTTTGCCGCCCAAGCGCTCCCAGAGTTCGTCGGCCATGTGCGGCGCAAACGGTGCCATGAGTTTTAAAAAAGTCTTGCATGTTTCCTTGTCGGCACCATGTTCTTCTATTGCGTTCAAACATATCATGAGCGCGCTCACGGCAGTATTATAACGAAGCGCTTCAATATCTTCAGTAACTTTTTTGACCGCCTGCTCCCGGGCGCGCCGCACGTCGTCCGAAGACATTTTTACAAATTTCTGCGCGGTGCCGCAACGCCATACGCGTTCCAGAAAACGCGTAATACCGGCCATCCCCTGATCGCGGAAATCACCGCCCTGCTCAAACGGCGCCAAAAACATGAGATACATGCGTAAGGCGTCGGCGCCAAATCTCTTGATATACTCGTCGGGGTTCACCACATTCCCCCGCGACTTTGACATTTTTGCGCCTTCTTTAATAAGCAAGCCGTGCGCGCGGAATTTCTTGAATGGCTCTTCACAATCAATCAGTCCCCAGTCTTTCAATACCATAGCAACAAAACGAACGTAGAGAAGGTGCAGGACGGCATGTTCCGACCCGCCGATATACATGTCCACCGGCAGCCATTTTTCCGTTCGCGCCTTGTCAAAAGGTTTCTGTGTGTTGGCAACATCAATATACCGCAGATAGTACCACGCGGAATCCAAAAAAGTGTCCGACACATCCGTTTCGCGGCGGGCTTTTGCGCCGCACGCGGGACACTTCACTTGGGAAAATGATTGTGCCGAAGCAAGCGGGGAAACTCCCGTGCCCGAAGGGCGGAAATCTTTCATCAGCGGAAGTTTTACCGGCAGGTCACCCTCCGGCACCGCGTACCACCCGGGCATGTCCGCGCGCTCACCCGTCTTTCTCGCTGCGCATGCCTCGCAATAGATCATCGGAATGGGCGGACCCCAGTATCGCTGGCGGGAAATAAGCCAGTCGCGCAAGCGGTACCGCACATCCGTTTTCCCGCCCACCTGTTCGGTGATTGCTTTTTTCGCTTCTTCCGAACGCATGCCGTTAAACTTCTCCGAGTTCACCAGTACCCCCTCTCCTTCATACGCCTCCGAAAGTGAAAATAATCCTTCTTTCACCGATGGCGGCTGAACGACCATTTTTATGGATATGTTAAACGCACGCGCAAAATCAAAATCTCGCTGGTCGTGCGCGGGTACGGCCATGATGGCGCCGGTGCCGACATCCCCCAATACATAGTCAGAAATCCACACGGGAATCTCGTCTTTGTTGGCGGGGTTTACGGCATATATGCCGGAAAATATGCCTGTTTTTTTCGTGCTCGTTTCCTTATCTGCCGCGCGACGCTTGGCCAGAACATCCGCCACATATTTTTTTATCTTCGCATCTGCCTGCCACCCAACCGCAAGCCACTGTTGTGCAAGCTCCGGGGATACAACCATAAACGTCGCACCAAACATCGTGTCGGGGCGCGTGGTGAAAATCTGCACTTTGTGTTTTCCGTCGGGTTGGCCGGGTATCATGTTCAGGTCAAACGCGATGAGCGCGCCCTCGGAACGCCCTATCCAGTTTCTTTGCGCGATCTTCACATTGTCGGACCAATCAAGCGACGGAAGGTTTCTCAACAGCCGCTCCGCATATTTCGTAATGCCGAAAAACCATTGCTCCAGTTCTTTTTTGATAACCTGCGTCTTACACCGCTCGCATACACCACCCTCCACCTGCTCGTCGGCAAGCACCGTCTTGCATGAAGGGCACCAGTTTACTTCTTGGCGCTTGCGATACGCAAGTCCTGCCTTAAACATCCGCGTAAAAATCCACTGTGTCCAGCGGTAATATTCCGGGTCATACGTTTCCAGCCGCTCGTTCCACGCAAACCCGTTTCCAATGGATACTAGTTGCTTATAAAACCGTTTTTCGGAAACTTTTGCCTGCGTGGCAGGATGCACGCCTATTTTGAGCGCATAATTTTCAGAGTGAATGCCAAAACCGTCCAAGCCAATGGGTTCAAACACATCATACCCCTGCATGCGCTTGAACCGCCCATAGATGTCCGAGCCGGTAAACGCGTACATATTCCCCACATGCAAACCCTCCGCCGACGGATACGGGAACATCATGAGGTTATAAAACGGCTTTTTGGCACCCGCCTGCAGCGAGGCACGGCGCGGGAGGTTTGGTTCATACACCCCTTCTTTCACCCAGCGCTTCTGCCGCTTTGCTTCAACTTTTTTGTGGTCGTATCGTGCCATGAAATAGTGATATAATAGATACCACAGTATCATTTTAGCGCTTGAATTTCAACTGAACTCTGCTATGATGCGCGCAACATTAGCCCCCGTAGTTCAATGGATAGAACAGCCCCGTCCTAAGGGGTTGATGTGCGTTCGATTCGTGCCGGGGGCACAACCATGAAAACAGTCCAACAACTTATCATTCATTCGTCTCCCCTTGCGCTGGGCATTGTGTTGAGCTACCTGCTGTGGCGCGAGAATATGCTGTTACTCGTGGTGTATACGGCACTCGTTGCCGCGCTTATTGTCGCGGGGAAAGACAGAAAAGTGGAAACTGTAATTTTTCTGTACGGCGCTGTCGTCGGGTTTGTTATAGAAGCTATCGGCACACAGGTCAGCGGGTACCAAACTTTTGTTCAGCCGGATATGCTTGGCATCCCTTTTTGGCTCATCGTCGCGTGGGGGTACGGTTTTCTTCTCATGAAGCGCATCGGGTTTATTATCACAACCGGCTCCCCATGGGCATCCGATTGCAAAGCGGATAAAAATATAGTTCAATAAGCACAGCAAAGGGCTCGCCCTAAGCTCGTCGAAGGGCCTATAGTTCATCGGTAGAACGCGTCCATGGCATGGACGAGGGCGGGGTTCAATTCCCCGTAGGTCCACCAAAATTGATTTGCCGAAAGTTAGATATGGACAGGAGTTATATGAGTGCCGTTGAAAGTGGGAAGAAGAATATAACGCTGGCCGTCTTGGAAAGACTGACAAATGCCCTTAGTGTGAGCGTAAACGAATTACTAAAATAAACCAAGATCGCGAATGAAGTTATTTTGATTGTTAGCCATTAATTGATACTATATATCTGACGATATGATTAATCCCAATCCAGCAAAAATAGGAGATATCCTTAACGCTTCCCTTCAATTTGCGGTGCCAAAGTATCAGCGTGAATACACTTGGGGTAAGACCGAAGCGTTAGAGTTTTTAGAAGATTTGAAAAGTTATACAGAATCTGAAACCGGCAGTCTTTATCTCGGAACTTTAATTTTTGATACTTCCGAAGAGCGTTCCAAAAAGATAAAAGTTGTTGATGGGCAACAACGCCTAACTACCGTATTATTGCTTCTAATAGCTTGTAGAAATATAGCCAAAAAATCAAAGGCTACTCGTATCGCCCAAAAAATCCAAGAGAAGATTACTTTTGAAGATCCCACGACTGACGAAGAGTCGTTGGGGCCTCGACTAATTGCCTCCGAGTCGATCAAAGATGTTTTTGAAGAAATATCAAAATATGGATGGAGTGGGGTTTTTCCAACCAGAATTGGTACTAAACAAGTTAAACGGCAAGTAAATCGGATTAAGCCAATTTATGATTATTTCTATAGCGAGGTAAAAAGTTTTGATCGGGCAAAACTAAGCAGATTTTTAAAAGCTATCTACGAAGCATATGTTGTACGAATTGATATTCAGGAAGAATCAGAGGCTTTTAGTATTTTTGAAAGAACTAATGCCCGTGGTGTTGATCTTGAAGCTTCCGACTTGTTAAAGAACTATCTTTTTGCTCACGGAGTTGAGGGTCTTGAAGAAATATGGCCACAGATTATCGAAAACTCTGACGGCACCGTTTTAAGAATGTTTAAGTATTTTTATGTCGCTAAAAACGGGTATGTTTCCAAATCAGATCTCTATAAAAAAATAAGGGATTACGGCAATATGATAGGTGCAGAAGAATTGGTGAAAGAACTTGATCAATTTTCTCGCTTCTATAACGTCATACGTACTGGAGACGGAGCCGTGATAAAAACCTACCTTGAATCAATTGGTTGCAGTGCTATCGCAGGGGATCAGAATAAGTATGAGAAAATTCACATAGCTCTTGAGGGTTTACGTCTATTTAAAATTTCACAAATTTATCCCCTTATTTACGCAGCAATGAATTGCTTCGTAAAAAATGGCGGTGGTAATAGTCAAGCACTCTCAAAGAAACTGATTGAATTATTTGATGTGATGGAAAAATATCACTTTGTAAATAATGCAGTTTGCGACAGAATTGGTAACGAGGTTGAAAAACTCTACGCAGATTTTTGTGTGCAGTATGAGGAGTCTAACGATTTTGAGGAAACAACGAAAGAGTTTACTCAAAATCTAAAGAAACGACTTGCTACAGAAGAAGAATTTGTATCCCGCTTTGTTGATATTTCATACTCTTCAGAGTATATCCCCCTTATTTCTTACATTTTTGATCGTATCAATAATGTTGGTTTACACCCCGGACAGAGAACGCGTATATTTAATCCTGACCAGAAAGTCTTGAGGAAGAATCATAATATCGAACATTTCTATCCTCAGACCCCAGAGGATGATATAAATTCAGATCCCGAAACACTTGAGGTAGTCGATAATATTGGTAACTTACTGGCAATTAGTTTTAGGACAAATTCGAAATTGGGAAACTTAAGCCCTGCAAAGAAACTTAAAAGGCTAAAAAATGAATTAGGTAAAGAAGTCCAAAATCTGTCTTATGTTAGAGAGTTCATAAAGAAATATGAGAAGCAGGTCCCATCTTGGGGTAAAAAATCATAGTTAGTAGAGCCAAGGAAATAGCCGAGCAATCATACAAGGAAATTTGGAAAATTAATTAAGATTCTTGGAATTTACCTCCACCTGTCGGGCGGAAAGGAAGGGGTTGGGGGAAGGAATTCCGCCGCGCCCGAGCGTCCCGCCGGAGCGCCTGTCCGCCGAAGCCTCAGCGCAGGCGGGAAGCGGAGGCGGGCTAGTTTCCCTCAAAATGGTTTCGCGCAAAGCTTAGAATATCCCACCGTAAGATACTTTTGGTATTTGACGAATGTTTAAAAACATGCAACATTTGAGGTTGTAGTTTTTTGCTCGTTGACAACAGAAAAGGAGATAATATGCCACCTGAAAAAATTTTACAGGTTATTGAAATGTACCGAGAACTTTTTATCCGGACAGCCATTGGCAAAGCCGAGTACCCGCATGA
>ERZ1292623.1070-Hain-H51-01um-R1-1070-length-27241-cov-11_pt1 | contig 27241 bp, 30 predicted proteins | sample MGYA00564398_ERZ1292623 | MGnify/ENA primary metagenome ERZ1292623 (study PRJEB36523, sample SAMEA6512633) | groundwater metagenome | collected 2019-01-07 | study: AquaDiva: Metagenomics assemblies of 32 groundwater samples | reverse complement strand
ATTTGTCTTTATTATCATTTAGGACTTTGCCCATGCCCGCCTGTGTTTGATTCGTCTGAGTTAAAAAGAGATTACAAAAAGAATATAAAACACATAGCTAAATTTCTTGAAGGAAAAAGCAAGAGAGTTTTAAAAGATCTAGAAATTGAGAGAGATAAAGAAAGTAAAGCTGAAAACTATGAAAAAGCAGCAAAAATTCAAGTACAAATTGACGCAATACAAATAGTAACAAATCCCTCATATAAACTTTTTGAAGACGAATTTTATCCAAATTTAAAAAATGATGTTTCCGCAAAGGAAGAGTCTGAGTTAATAAAAGTTCTTAAGAATACCCGCTCAAGAGTAAGAAGTATTAGAAGAATAGAGTGTTATGATATTTCCAATATACAAGGTAAATATGCAGTAGGATCTATGACTGTTTTGACAAACGGACAAAAAGATACATCTTCATATAGGAAATTCAAAATAAGATATACGAAGAATGAGCCTAATGATTTTGCAATGATGGAAGAAATTCTTGTGAGAAGATTTAATCATCCCGAATGGCCATTTCCTGATCTTCTTGTAGTTGACGGCGGAAAGGGCCAGGTATCCGTAGCTCTAAAGGTTCTCAATCAAAAAAACCTTGAAATTCCGCTGATTGGACTAGCAAAACGAGAAGAAACAATCGTCACTTCAGATCTAAAAGAAATTAATTTATCCAAAGATTCTCCCGCGTTACTTTTGATTATGAGAATCCGCGACGAGGCTCATAGATTCGCAATAACTTACCACCGCAACCTCCGCTCGAAAGGTTTTACAGGTTCTTAAAAGTTTATTGTGTAAATTTAAAAGTAGAGAGGATTTGATCAAGAATGTTCTGATGATCTACAGATGGGGGCTGGTTGTTATCCCATAATTCCACTATTAATACTTCTGTATTAGTTTTGGGAATATAAACCTCAATATGTTTTGTCGCCGGTCCTAAATTACCGACGTACCAAATTGATTCTTTGCCATCGACTCGTATTGTTTTTTTAGAATCGGGAATTAAAAATGATCCGCCTCTTTCCTTAATAAATCTACTGACAAAATTCTCCAAGCTTTCACCGCTCGATTTGGGTACTTGGGAAAAATTAATTCTATAATCACTGTTTTTTGTGAAAGAATCATTCCAAGGTTGAGTCGTTGATAGTACCCCTTCATCCAGCCATCCACTTGGTAAATTCGAAATGTACTTCTGGGTTACATTTAGGCTAAGTGGATATTTCAGTGTAAATATTTTGTTTGGAGACGTATATGTTTTCCATGTGGAAGCGTCGGTGGTTTGGCTTGCATCGGTGAATTTGAAGGTAGAGAGAATTTGATCGAAGATTGGTTGAACCTTATCGAAGTTTTCTTGTGTTTCAATAAAAATATGATATGCAATCCCATTATGGACACTATAGATATCTGTTGAGCCAGTACTTCCGCAGGGAGTTTTATCAAATCTTAAAGAATTATCAGAATTTAAATTAAATGCCTTTCCTGTAGTTGAAGAAATACTTAAGCACCATGTTTTCTGATCAATATAATTACTGAGGCTAAGTACTGTTGGTTCTGTTGCGATGACCACTTTATTATTAGAAAGATTGCCTGTTGCATTCCCATTCGCATCTTCAGTGAAAGTAGATGTTGGTGGATATTGTAGTGAATATTTTCCTTTGGCATTTGTGTATGTTTTCCAAGTAGGAGTGTCAGCTGCTTGGCTTGCATCGGTGAATTTGATTGAAGATACTATGACATCTAGAGCGGTAACTGCTTCGCTCGTATATGCGGTCAATATCATAAGATTGGCAGTAGAGTACTTAATATAATATTGTCTAGTATTTGTTTTTGCTTGAATTTGAAATGCTGGGGCACCTCCTATTGTTAGGGTCTTTTGATACCCATAAGCTTGAGGCGCTGTATTCCTGAACTGTTCATTAGTTTGAGTATTTTTTGATAGTTGTACATTAAGTAAAGTATTAGTAGGAGTATCAGCATAGTTTTCAGTAGGAGTTGCTCCATTTTGATAAAAGCTAATCGATGCTCCAGGTGTGCTCCAGCCTGGTACTTCTTGTGTATACCACGCTTTAGGATATTTAAAAGAAAACCCATAAGTTGTATTTGTATATGTTTTCCAGGTGGCGGTGGGGTCGGATTCTGGTGATTTAATTGGTGAACCTCCAACAAAGGGAGGAGTTGGTTCGGATTTGAAATTTAGGGCAAGGTATGTTCCGCCGCCGGCAAAGATTATTAAAAAAATTACAATCAGGATAATAAGTTTTCCCGACAGAAAAGATTTGGAAGATGGAGGAGTTACAGACGAAGCTGGTTGAACAGGCGGAACGGTTTGAGCTGGTGGATTAGTTGGCTCTGCAGTTTGATTATCCATAACTTAAGTATTCACGGAAAATTCACAAATGTCAACAATTAGCTTGAATCCCTTTAACCACCAATATACTAGTATAATAGTATTTGTCATTCCGATTAATTTCTTGATACATCGTAGACGTAAGGGAGATAGAGGAATGTGGCAGGGGAATCATCGAGTAAATATTTCTGAAAATCTGAATAAATCTTCTTTCTTTCATTAAGATCGCTAATTTTCCTGCCATCTTCAAGTAATTTATCTATTCTTAAATTCTTGTAATTAGTAATATTGGTATTTTGGTCTGAATGCCATAACATGTATTGATCGGGATCTTTTGATAAATTGAAATCTCCCAAAAACATTTGAAAATTGTCGGGAACAATTTGAACTTCTTCTATCTGAACCTTGACCCCTATTTTATTAAAATTTTCTTTTAAGATTGTGGCTGTATCTTCATACTGCGTGAGTGTTTTTAGGGTAAATTTTAACTGAGAAGATTCGGAAGCGCTTGATGAGGTCAGTAATTCTTTTGCACGGGGAATATCTTGTGTATAAATCCCAATTTCAGACTTTGCCCATGAACTGGGTGAAAAAGGCCCATAATTTCTAAGTCCCTGAGTAAAACTATCCGTAACTGCGAGTGAGAGAGCCTCCCTTACCTTTTTGTCAGAAAGAACTGGATCAGCTGTGTTATAAAATATCGTAACTAACTGTCTCTGATTTAATGTTTTTTGAGTTTTGACCGAATTAAAAACTGAAAAAGCCTTTTCTTTGAATACTAAATTGTGGATTCCCAAGATTTGTGATGTTTCCCCAAGAGTAAATGAAGTCTTAAGTGAGTCCTCTGTTGGGAAAAAAGTGTATTTTATGTTTTTCGGATCTTGGTCTTTTGATGAGAGTTCTATTGAAGAAATAAAATTTCCATTAAGTTTTAGGTCGTTTACTTTATAACTCCCCAGCCCCACAAAGCCCTTCTTGAATATCGGTCTTGATACAGTGATAAGAAAAGGGGAGTAGGCATCCTTGAGCTTAAATACAATTTCGTAATCATTTGGTTTCTCAATGACAGCATCTCTGAAATTATAATTTATCTCCTTTGATGTAAGATGGGCTCCGTCTGTAAAATACAAGTTCTTTTTAAGAAAGAATGCGTATCTCCTTCCATCATCTTCTATTTTCCATGACGAAGCTATATCTGGCGCAATTTTACCGTCATCAGAAACTTTGGTAAGCCCACGCGAAACCTTAGATAGAATTGAAGACGGCATGTCATCTATAGTGTACGAGCCTGTAAATCCAACTGTTTGCTTTGAAAGGAATGGGAATGCGTATGGAACAATATCCAGGAAATATTTCAAAGCAAAGAACCCTAAAAGGCCTATTACGAAGAACAATAGAATGGTTTTGCTCCATTTGCGGAAATACGCTCTTATAAGCCAGAAAATTAACCTTCTTCTAAAAACGATCATAAATAACTATTTTATTTTGAGGTGAAAAGCAGAGAGATAAGTGCGAAGAAAAAAGCAAGACCTACAGTTATCCAAATTAAGTACTTTTCAATACTTTGTCTTGACCTGTAAAACTCTCCGCCTCCCCCGAATGACTGTGAAAGACCGGCGCCTTTAACTTGAAGAAGAATTGCTCCTACCAGAAGAACGGGTATTATTATCTGCAGAATATTAATTAAAATCATAAGTTAGATTATATATTCCCTGCTATGGTTTTTGCAAGTTTTTCGGAATCGTGATAAAGAGGAAAATCAACAGACACCAGATCATCCTGAATTATTTTAAATGGCATCTTGCCTTTTCCGTTAATTATCGGTACATATTTGTATTGATATTTCCATTTTGGAGGAATTTCAGGCTCTTGGTTGTTGTTAAGAAGGAAGGTGTCAAATAGAATTCCTCCGCAATGTTTCTTAATTGCATTTGCAAAATCTGAAATTGTGTATCTCGGAGTCTCAAAAGGTTTATTTGCGACATTCGTCACAAAGAACTTTTTGGCTTTTGACTGCCTGACGGCGTCAAGGATTTTGGGAACCATAAGACTCGGAAGGATGGTTGTATACAAGTCTCCGGGGCCTGCGATTATCAGATCTGCAGATTTGATAGCTTCTATTACTTGCGCATCAACGTCAGGACTTTTTGGCCTTATGTGAAGCTTCTCAATCTGTCCTTTAAATTTCCCAAGGTCAATATTTTCTTCCCGTGTTACTATATGTCCTGTTGAAGTTTTGGCCCAAATTGAAATTGGAGTTGTGGTGCATGGGTATATCTTGCCTTTTGTTTTGAAAATCTTCTGAATTTCAAGAAGCCCTTCGTTAAAATCTCCTTTTATTGAAGAAAGCGCAAGTAGGATCAAATTGCCAAGTTTGTGTCCGGGCAGAATACTGTCAGGGCCATACCTTCTTCCTCGGAACCTATATTTAAGAAGATCGATTAATATTGAGTCCGCATCAGACAATGCCACTAGGCAGTTTATGATATCTCCTGTTGGAAAAGTCTTGTAATATCTCCTAAGCCTTCCTGCAGAGCCACCGTCATCAGCCATGGAAACTATAACAGTGATATCGGAAAAATACTTCTTAATGCCGCGCAGGAGATTGGCCGTACCTACTCCGCCTCCGAGACAAACTACTTTCTTATCAACCATGTTAAGAACGTAATTATAGCAGATAAGGCGAATCCCGACACTATAAATGCCGTTATTTGATTGAAATGAAAGCTTGGGATCATAAAGCCCGAGTATGAAAATCCCTGAAAGGTGAAGGGCACTATGCTTATCTGTGGCACAAACATAGTAAGAAGAAGAAATATTATGATATTGCTGAAGAATGAAAATAGCCCAAGAGTGAGAATATTTAGAGGCAAAGATATTATATTTAAAATAGGTTTGACCACCATGAGCATTACGGACAAAACTGCGCCCGCGAAAAGAAATGTGGCAAAACCCCCTGTAATCTTGAATCCCGAAAGGAATTGCGTCAGGGCAAAAAGTGAAACTGAATGAAAAACTATATTTCTTATTATTGCTCTCATAACTGTATATATTAAATCCAGCACATAAAGTATATGCTAGGATAAATTGTATAATAAGTTAATGAAATTACCAAATTTCGATGAAGAAAGAAGGTTATGGAGGGATCAAATTGAATACGTAGTAGGTGTCGATGAGGTAGGGAAGGGCTGTTTTGCAGGACCTGTTACGGCAGGAGCTGTAATATTTAAGAAAAACAGTTTATTTAGAACTGGACTTTTGTCTAAGATCAATGACTCCAAGCTTCTTACTCCAAAAATACGAAAAGTTTTGGCCAAAGAAATCAAAAGAGAGGTTATGTTTTATTCTATTTCAACTGTCGGCGTTTCAACTATAAACAGATTTGGGATTGGCAAGGCAACGCAAATTGCAATAAGAAAATGCATCAAGGCTATCTTAAAACAAGCAAGCGAACAAACGAATAACAAACCAACCGCTTTTGTTCTTGCCGATGGGTACCATATTAAATATATCCGCGGGATTGGATTATCAAACCAAAAGGGGATTGTAAAAGGGGATAGGAAGAGTATTTCAATTGCCGCAGCATCAATCATCGCCAAAGTGCATAGAGATAAGCTTATGAGAAAACTAAACAAGAAGTATCCGAAGTATGGATTTTACAGAAATAAAGGCTACGGGACTAAGTTCCATCAGATAGCAATCAGGAATCACGGTCTCTCCGAAATCCACCGCACCTCATTCAATCTCCAAAAATTTCTTTAATGTAGGTTCGTCACCTGAAAGGTGAAAGACCTTCGCTACCTGAGAAATTATTTTACTGGGAGAATTGGGAGGCGTCTTGGGAATTTTGATCAAGTCCCTCTTCAACAGCCGTTGTATCCGTACTGTCTAAAGTCTTTAATTGTGTATCCAGCTCCTGTTTTGTGGTAATCGGCGCTGAATCATCTGATTCCACCATCTGAGCTTGAAATCCCTGGTCTTCTGATGGTACAGCTTGCGCTTCTGTTTTATTTTGTTCCGAAGCGGATTTACTATTTTTATTCTTTGAGTAGTACATACCTACTACAACCAAAAGCATTACAACCGATCCGAGCAATAACCCCAATGAAGCGTATAAAACCTTGTGGCTGTGTGTACTTGCTTGCGGACTTACTTGTACTTCTTGTTCAGTCATACTTACTAAGGCGTAACTATAGGTATCACGCTGGGCCCTGGTGTCATAGTTGGTGTTAATGTTGCTGATGGCGTCCCCGATAATGTCAAACTTGGAAGTGTTCTTACTGCCACAATAAGATTCCTTACAGACGTTCTGTACTCCTTTAGACCCCTAATTACAGCCTGCATATCTGTTTTGTATTGTGTGAGCTGTGCTTTCGGATTATTTCCTGTGCAGGAAAAATTGGTCGCATCAGCCTGCGCAGCTTCCAAGAGCGGTGTAATTGCGTTTTGTTTGGTTGTAATATCAGCTACTAAAGCATCATAGGTAGGAAGAGTTGCGCCTGCTGGAACTACTTTTGTTAGATAATATTGTTCTACTCTATTTGCGATAGACGTAAATACCTTTATCATTTTATCAGCCAGTTCGACCAAGTGATTTGATCTTCTAGTAATGTTTGCAGACATTGCCTCACATGCCTTAAGTTTTGTGTTTTGTAAACGCACCTGTGCAAATGAGGGAACATGGGACTTTCCAAATTGCTTCTTCGTGGTTCCCGAAGATGAAGAGATGTCTCCCGTAGCTGATTCAAGTGATCTTGCTAATCCTGAATTTGATTTTCCGTTATTTCCAGAAATGTTTTTCCCGACACCCTCTGGCTTACCAATAGCAAAAACCTGGGAAGTAAATAGCACACCGGCAATAACAAAGCATATTACAGAAACGGGAAGAATATATTTATGGAACATAAACTTAATTCTCTTTTATAATACCATCATGTAATAAGCAATGCAAATTGTTATAAATACTCTTCTATTGTATAATTAACAAGTTAATTTAGACTGGGACGCTGACTCAACCCCGATTAAATCGGGGTCAACTTGCAGACTCCAAAAAAAATCCAAATTCCTACTCCTGCTTACTAGCAACATCGCAAGAAATTTGATACCACACCGGAACAAATTCGTCATTAACATATTCATATTTTAGCCTCTTATATTTGCCTATATTCCAGTCCAACGTTTCTATTACTTCAAGTCCATTCGGATACGATCTCTCAACCCGAATATTCGCACCACTTGTAATAAAAATGACTTTATTATCCTTAACAACATACGCAACGTGAGGTGTATGATTCATAGCTGTATTACCATAATATATTTTTATTTTCCCCAGGTCAGTATGGGTATCGATATCCTCAATAAACCAAGGGTAGGGTTCGATGAGATCTTCCTGGCCGGTTTTATAATTGTATAAACCCTTACTAAGGGTAACTAAATTAAATTCTTTACCTATTGCATCATGCTCCAGAGCTTTTCTCTCATTAATTGGTATAGTCACTGGTAAAAATGTTACCTGTGCATTGTCTATTCTATCTGCGATATAAACCGGACAAGCGTCATCAGATTCTTTAACTTGCTGAACCAATCGGGGAACGGTATTCCCTACAGAAGTTGTATTATTTTTACTAGAACAAAATAAGACGGCTAATACGACTATCAATAGCCCAATAATAATAACTACTACGGGTTTTTTCATTTTAATATAATGCTCGTGCTTAAACTCTTATAAATTTATTTTTACATTCTTAACTTCAGACATCGGTATGTTTTCTCCATTGAGTATCATCTCTATTGCTTTTATTCCCTTCAATAGCATTTCAGCTTGCCCCGGTTCCGTATAGGGAATTTGAACATCATCAGAGCATATTTTCTCTTTATTTTTTCTGATTGGATATAGACTGGATATACTTTCTGATACATTTGCTTCGTCAGGACATGTTGTTTTATCCCATTCTTTATAATTTTCCAATAGCTTTTTAAAATCTTCAGGATGCTTGTTGTTTGACAGCACGAAAGTTTTTTTATCTTTATCCCAATCATAATAATCCCACCAAAGTAAACGACATCTTCCAAAACAACCTAAGTATCCGATATCACCGGAAATTGAAATACCCCCTCCGGAATAGCTTATGTAATAATATGGATCTTTTGTTGAATAATCTTCTCCGAATTCAATATTTACCCATCTTCCCTGATTATCAGCGAATGTTTTTTTAAAAACTGAATTATATTTGTTATCTTCTTTCCGATAGATTCCTATAGCGCTATCATTCCAGCTAGTGTAGTCAATTAAAGATTTCATTGAGACATATTTCTGTCCGTCTTTTTCAAATACCCTGACATATTGTTTTACTTCCTCAGGCTTGCTATCTTTATTTAGTAAAAATTCAAATAGATCAGGGAGGTCCTTCTTCGCAACCACAGTCAGAGATCCTCTAATTAGTTTGTTGTTACAAATCCTAATAGCTTCCTCTCCCGATGTAAAATCTTTCATTTCAAAAGGATTTGTGCAGTCATTTTTGTTGCTCTTAATTACGATTGAAGCCACAAGTATCAGAACAGCAAGCACAATTAAAGTAAGAGCTAATCTGGAATTCAAACTTTTTAAATTCCGAAACATCCTCATGAAAAGTATTATATAGCAAGAACGTGAAAATAGTAGATGGAAATATGCGGAGGTAGCGAGGCTATTTCGCCGTTCGGCTGAACTCACTTTTTACAAGGTCGGATATTGTAGGCCTTGTAAGCTCTCAATATTTTCTGTATTTATCATGCTTGCCAATATCAATAAGAAGTGCTGTTCTCAAGTCAACCCAAAATAAGAATATTCTGTTGCCTTTATCAATTCTAATTGTCCAAACACGAGACCCTTTAAGTTTTTCCAACTTCAAACTTGGATGTTTTGGATTTTTTGCAAGTATTGAGAGCGTTTTGATGGTTTTATTAAGAAGTTCTGAATTATTCCTCAAAAACTTTTTTCGTTCAGATAGGTATCTTGGAGAGTATTTTAATTCGATCACACCTTAAATGCTTGCTTCTTTTCTCATCTCCTCAAAATCAGCTTCTAATTCTTCGGGAGTGGATATAGTTTTTGTTTTTCCGGCTTTGTATTCTTCAAGAGCTTCTTTTAATACAGCCTCTATCTGAAACTTCTCGAGAAGATCAAGCCCAATAACAGCTCCAAGAGGTTTATTGTTAGACATAACAATAATAGGCTCTTTGGATTTATTTGCATTTTCCAACACCTTTTTATATTCCCTTTGAATTTGTCTCGCCGATATAGTATTAAACATATTATTAATAATATACAACAACTTAATGTGTATGTCAAGATGACATATAGTCACCATAAGACATGAGTCAAACCGATCTTAAATTCTCAAGAATTTGAGAATGACAGAGAGGAAATATGCGGAGGTAGCGAGGCTATTTCGCCGTTCGGCTGAGCTCACTTTTTACAAGGCTTACAAGGTCCGACCTTGTGAGCCTTGAATGCAAAAATTAGTTGTATGGTATTCCCACATTCTGAGGTGGTAAAAAAAATCTCCCCTTGAAAAGAATAATTTGGATAATTACCCAGAAGACATAAATTATGATGGAATCTTTTAGATGTCTTCTTTTAGCAACATAAAGCGGAATTGAAAGCCAAAAAGTGTAAAATATAATTACAAAAACACTCACCGCACTACTTAGGCCTACCATCCATAGAGCGATGGAAAAAGATAAAAGTAAAGAAATAATTTTCATGTGCGGATTATATTAGAAACTAGATAGAATTTATTAATCCTTTGAGATGTTCGTGTTGATTGGCATGACAGTTTTGGCATAGAGCGATGAGATTTTCAAATCTATTATCTCCGCCTTTTGAGAGAGGTTTCTTGTGATGTATATGAAGTCCACTCCGGTAGACATGCCTTCTGTCTTTTATCATTTTCTTTTTTTTCTTTTTCTGAAAAACGGGAATATCCACAAATACTACATGTGTAGCTAAACAATTTTTGGATGTGGATTTTGCGAAACGTCCAATCCGGAGGATACTCAACTCTATTTCTATAAAGCGGCTCCTCATCTCTAAGCCACTTATCAAGTATTTTATCCCAATTTCTATCTTTTTTTATCTGCTCGTATACCTGAGCTATGCAAGCGTAGATAAAATATAAGAGAGCTACTCCTGCCCAAATATAGAATATTAATCTTACCAAATCATCCATTGAGTTAAGGCAGCTCGGGGATTATACTGCGGAATTAACCCAAATGCAATTAAACTGTGGCTAAGAAGTCAAATTACTGTAATTTTACAATATTCTCCACCTGAAAGGTGAAACAGCCTCGCTACCTGACATATTGCATATTAAACCTGCCGAAATGTGAACCCAGTGATACCTTAAACAGACTACGGGAATTCTGTGAATTATTCCTATCTGACGGCCTAAACTCCGAGTTTGCCTATACCTTTGGACTAAAAGATGTATAGGTATGCATAGACACTCTTGTTATATCTTTAAAAGATAATTACTGTTGATGATGAAGGCTCTTGATCATTATTCAAGGTTGTCTGCCTATTTGTCTGCAAATCAAATTTTACTATTGTGAACTTAAGTGGAACATTTTTATCAAGACCGGCGGAAAATAATACGCTATCCCCATCAGGAGATATTCGTGGATCTCTAATACCATCAGCAACTTCAGTTTTGAAAAACATTTGGCTCATTTTCGTATCTAAATTATACAAATAAAGCTCTGCAGAGCCAGAATTTAGACTATAACTGCGTACTTGATAAATAAACTTATTACCTGAATCATTAGAAGTAATGTTAATTAGCTCACCCTTAGGTAATGTTGTGATAAGTTCTCCGTTTGATCCTAAAAAATCAATTCTCCATATTTGTACTTTACTGTCAACAGCCTTGCTATATATAACGAAATTATTATTTAATGCATTGTAATAACCATCCGATAAAGAGAAAAGACGGGTCTGTTTTTTATTTTCCAGATTTATAGAGTAGGTATTTTTATCTTGCTGCGGAGGATCACCTTCACCATTCCCTGAGTAATAATATGCTAGCCACTTCTTGTCTGGCGAAATATTAAATATTATTCTTGTAGCATCTGTAATGCTTTTTTCTGCATCTACTAAAACTTCTTCAGAACCAGAAGAGATAGTATAGATTTTTATTTGTCTACCTAGTGCATAAATTATTCTGTTGTTATCAAGCCAGTAAACGCCAGTAACACTTGAGGTCTCATTATAGGATGGAAAAAGTCTTGTAATATTTCTAGTGTCAATATCTACAATACTTATTTTTTCGTGTACATTATTATCGTTTGGAACTCTATTCACTGTGCTTACTAGAACCTTTTTATCATCTGGTGATTTACCATAAAGTCCTAATATGTCATGCTCAGAGGTAATTTGTACACCTTGTATCAAATCCTTATCATATAACCATAAGTTTCTGCCGAAAGATTTAGAGTTATAATCCTTAAGTATTGGTATGGAGTCATTTATTGCTGTTTGCTTTGGAGTTTTTTGAGAGGTTTGAGGCGAGAATTGAGTACTTGTATTATTTTCTTGAGTTGAAGTAATAACTTTGTTTTTACTCAATAAGTAATACCCAGCAGCGCCAACTATGATAAGGATAGAAATAACTGCAATGGCGATAATTATAGCTCCAGATTGATTAATACCAAAGAATTTTGGGGTTTCTTTCTGTTCTTTGGGTTGCAAAGAAGATCCTTGTTGAGCGTTATTTCCTTCTATAGTATTTTCCATACCAAATTCAGTGTAGCATATTTTAGGATATTTCAATAATCGATTATGAGTATTTTAAAAACAACATTAGGAGGTGATGATTTCTATATGCTCCCTCTGGATAAGATCAAACAATACTACCCTAATGCTTCAGACGAAGAATTAAAACAAATACAAGAATTTATCTTTGCTTTATGTTGTGGATTGATGCAGTATTTCCATGGAAATGATTGGGAAAAGGATAGCGAGGACTTGGACTTCAAAAGTAAAGAAGATTGATATAGCAATCTAAATATTAGTTCGAATCTCACTAGGGTTCAAGGTTATAGGTTTAAATTTGGACAACTGTCCACAATTTCTTGAGGCTAAAAACTTCCAAAAACACAAATATCATTCGGTGAGCCGCACAGGAGTCGAACCTGTAACCGATTCCTTAAGAGGGAATTGCTCTGCCAGTTGAGCTAGCGGCCCCTTCACGAAACTTTATAAAAAAGCTTCGATTTAGTATACTATACATGGTCAATCACTACAATATACTTGCGCCTGTAGCTCAATGGACAGAGCACTTCGCTTCGGACGAAGGGGTTGGGGGTTCGACTCCCTTCAGGCGCGCAGTGAGTAATAATTTTAAAATTAACTTTCTTCACCATTTTCTTCTATAATAAGCAAGAGTGAATAATAAATTCATTTCATCTCTAAAATTTATTTTTGGCTGGCCGCTGTCTCTTGTCGCATTATTTTTTATTGCCAAATTGGTATCAGCGCAATCGGGAAGTATTGCTTCTTATTTTAAAAGTCCGAATTTATTTCTTTTAATACCCGGAGCTTTACTCTTAAGCTCGTATTTTTTCCTCAGATCTTATGTCTGGAAAAAACTATTGGATGAGAAAGGATACTCTGTTTCACTTAGAGAAGCTTCGTATCTCTGGGGAATTTCGGAATTCAAAAGATATACGCCGGGCTTTATATGGGCATTTGTCGGCAAAACTTTGTCTTTCGGCGAAAAGGGGATAGACAAAAAAACAATAGCCAATCTGATACTTATAGAGATTAGCTTCTTTATGCTCGGGACTATTATCGCATCCTTACTTGCGGGGTCCTTTATATTTTCGAGCCTATTCCCAAACCTCAAATATCTAAGCTTTCCTGTTGTAATATTTACTTTTTTTGTTTCAATGATGTTTGTTTTTAATAAAAACATCCTGGATAAAATTAAACTTCCTGGTTTTTTAAAATACGTAAACCTTGCTCTTCCTGATTTCAAACCCTATTCGAATTTCAAACTTCTGATAGTATCTGTATTTTCACATTTCATATTTGGTCTTGGGACATTTCTTGTTATTTCATCAATTATTTACCTTCCGCTTGAAAAAGGCCTTGCTCTTGTAGGGCTTTTTACTCTTTCGCTTCTGGTTGGGTATCTATCAATAATTGCTCCCATGGGCCTTGGAGTCAGGGAAGGCTTCATAACTCTTGCGCTGTCTAAAATAATATCACTTCAGACAGCAGGACTTGCTTCAATATTTGCCAGAATTGTATTCATATTTTCGGAAATTTTATTTTTGTTATTCATATTCTCATGGAGAAATTTCAAAATTAAGTTTATAGATAAAACCGAGGAATTCGTAAGTAAATACCGGTATGAAATCATTCTTGGATTACTTATTCTTATTTATATTATTTACTACACGACAATAAGTTTCCTAAGACACGACAATTTCTTCACGGGTAGGTTTGACCTGGGCAATATGGACCAGACAGTCTGGAATACTATAAATGGAAGGATTTTTGCCTTTTCAAACCCCGATGGGACAAATATCGTATCGAGACTTTCTTTCCATGCAGATTTCCTCCTGATACTGCTCTCGCCTTTTTACCTCATATGGAATAATCCGAAAATGCTTTTATTAATTCAGACGATTGTTCTGGGAATGGGTGCTGTTTTTGTCTATCTGATTTCAAAAGATTTACTTAAAAACAAAAACATCTCTCTTGCAGTATCAGCTTCTTATCTTCTCAATCCTTCCCTTGGTTATTCAAATTTATATGACTTTCATCCTGTCGTACTGGCAACTACTTTTTTGCTTGGCGCGTTTTATTTTGTCCGTAAGAAAAAATATGCTTTATTTTTAATTTTTCTATTTCTTGCCTGTATCTCAAAAGAGCAAATATGGCTGATCGCAGCTATTTTTGGTCTTTATGTATTTTTTATTCAAAGCAAAAGACTCTTTGGCGGTGCGCTTACAATTTTATCCGCCTCAATTTTTTATTTACTGATTGCAAAAATTATCCCTTCTTTTTATGGCGGGGAGCATTTTGCGCTTTCTTACTATTCTGAGTTTGGAGATTCTCCGGCAAGTGTTATAAAGAATATAATCTTTTCACCAGCGCTTCTTATAAAAACACTTCTTACGCACGATATCCCCCTGTATGCTTATAAACTTCTCTTGCCCGTAGGCTTCCTACCTTTTCTTTTTCCTTTTGCTTTAATTTTTGCAACTCCAGACCTTCTCATAGGCTCTTTGAGCGATAACGTACAGCTTCGGCAAATATACTATCAATATAGCGCGGCAATAACTCCATTTATATTTATTTCTACAATTTACTCAATAAAATTCATTACAGATAAATTCAGGAAGATTCCCTTAAGTTTTTTCTCTTGGTATATTTTATTTTTTGCTCTTATATCTGCCTACTTCCTAGGCCCTCTACCTCTCTCAAAACGCCCGAACATAAGCGTCTTTACAGAACAGCTTTCGTACAGAAAAGATGTGATTAACACGCTAAAGCAAATTCCGCAGGATGCAAGCGTTACGTCTTCCAATAATCTTGGCGCGCATCTTTCCCACCGAGAAAAGCTTTACACACTTCCTCTTGGAGTAGAAGAAGCTGATTATGTCGCTTTTCTTCTGACTGACAATTTTGCCCAGCCCTCACTTTCTGCCCAAAAAGAACTTGCGAAAAATTTAAAACAAAACAAAAGGTACTACGTTGTTTATGAAAAAGATGATTTCATAGTGTTTAAAAAATATGCTAATCTTGATCTCTAACTTTCAGACTCTTGTAATATTCACCTAAAAAGTTTTACGATATAATAGTGATAAATGTAATTAAAGCAAACGGCGAAAAAGAGCCTTTTTCCGAAGAAAAGGTAAGAAGCTCCATAGGACGCGCCGGAATTCCGAAGAACATTGAAGATGAAGTTCTTTCTCATGTGGTATCTGAGATCCGCGAAAACATAACTACTGCTGAAATCTACAAACATATCATAGAATTTTTGGATAAATCCTCAGAACCGAATGACAGCATAAGATACAGCTTGAAACAGGCGATTATGGATCTCGGCCCTACCGGCTACCCTTTTGAAGATTACGTTTCTGAAATTCTCAAAGCGCAGGGATATCAGACTAAAGTGAGGCAAATTCTTGAAGGGAGATGTGTAACACATGAAATTGATGTCGTAGCAGAAAAGGACGGAAAGAAAATAATAGTGGAAGCAAAGTACCATAATGGCCCGGGGATAAAGTCGGATGTACACGTAGCTCTTTATACAAAGGCAAGATTTGATGATCTTTCTCAGAAACACGGATTTGCGGAAACATGGATCATCACAAACACCAAGCTCACGCAGGATGCATTGCAGTACTCTCTTTGTTCGGGAGTCAAAGCAATAGGCTGGAATCATCCCCAGACTGGAAGCCTAAGGGAGCTTGTTGAAGAAGCCAAATTATATCCAGTTACTTCTGTCAGATCTCTTACACAAAGCCAAAAGCAAACTCTTCTTCTTAATCAAATTGTCCTTTGCAAAAATATCTGCATTAATCCTGCACAGATAAAAATCCTGGGGCTTAATCCTGATCAGGAAAAGGAAGTCCTAGCTGAGTTAAATTATCTCTGCAAAATTTCTAACTAAACCTATAGTTTGACTTCTTCCCCTGGCTTTAGTATAATACTCCGATTATGAGTCCAGAATTGAGAGGCGGCTTTAAGCCTCAAGCTGAACATAATTCAACCCAATCCATTGCCTCTTTACCAAAAAGAGTAGCGGGAGTTGTTGCAGAGGCATATTTTGCACCAAAACCTTGGGAGGGTGATGGAAATATCTATCGTAAGATTGGCATAAGAACCTTCAGGAGATTTATTCCTAGTGGTGACCCAGCGATTAGATTTGTTCGAAAGAAGCTTAAACTTCCTTATATCCCGTTTTATTCTTTACCAGAGCCCAATCTGGATAAAGCAAAGCGATTCGAATTAAGCACTAGGGTTTTTGAATCAGTCCATGTTGCTGGGGTAGCTGTAGGAATAGCTATTATTGCGGGGCTTGATGTGCCTTTAAGTGGGCATCATTTCTCTGGAGACATTTATGTGAATGGAGCAGGGATTGCCGCAAATTTTTATGCAGCAATGCTTCAGAGGTATAACAGAGCTAGGATTTATAATTTGGTAAAAAGAGATAAACAAATTAAAGAAAAAATTTATTCGGAACTTACAAGCTGAGCGGTTGATTCGTCTGCGAGTTTTATCCTCTCATATTTGTCCGCCATGTAGCCGTTGGGTTTGGTTGTAAGCTTTTCAGAATAAAGAAGAAAGCCATTTCTTATAGTATGGTCTCCAAATCTGTCGTTAATTTTATCAACCGCCTGAGTGAGATTATCTTTTTTGGTATCATCAAACAAAGACAAGGTAAGATTGCTATTCTCTTCAAGTGATGAGACCCAGACGCTAATCTGCCTTATATAATTTTCTTTTAAATTAAAGATTTCCTCATCTTCAATAATTAAGGCCCTGAATAAATTAAAAATTTCCTGTGAATCGTCAAAATAAAAATTATAAGTTTTTCTATTGCGGACGTTTATATTTCCCCGCAAGGAAAATCCCAAAGTTCTTGCTTTTTTATTAAGTCTTCTAAGTTTTATGCATATTTCTTCCCAAAGCTCATAGACATTTTGAAGAATTACTCTTTTGTCGTATTCATTTTTGGGGAGACAATAATTTCTCCCGACAGATTTTACTTGCGGCGCCTCGGTGTAGGGGATTACATCTGAATCATCAAAACCAATGGAGACATTCCTGAGAAACTTTGCCTCTTCATTACCGAATTCGGAAAGAAGAAGTGGATAATCGATTCCTCGCAAGTCTAGAAGACTATAAACTCCTATTTTATTTAATCTATCCTTGATCCTCTCGCCGATTCCGCATACGGCCATCATACTTACTTGCGAATAAACCTTATCTAGTTCATCTCTTCGTATTTCAAAAATTCCATCCGGCTTATTAAGACCTGAAGCCATTTTTGCCAAAAGTTTGTTATGAGAAATTCCAATCGATGCTGTTATGAACTCGCCGATCTCATCCTTGATCCTTTGTTTAATCTTAGATATCAAACCATAAGTTCCACCAAACAAATGAATTGTTGAAGTAATATCCATAAATACTTCATCAATTGAAAAAAGTTCGACAGCAGGCGAGTAGTCTTTGCAGATATTTAAGAACTTCCTAGACACTTCATAGTATTTGTCAAAATCTGCCGGAACAAGTTTTAACTGCGGACAAATTTTAAGAGCTTCGTAAGTACGTGATGCCGTACCTATACCAAGTTTTTTTGCTTCCCGTGAAGACGCAATAATACAAGTTCTGCCATTGGTCGCAGTCACTCCCATTGGACGTCCGCGCAAACTTGGATCATGCTGCTGCTCAACACTTGCAAAAAAAGAGTCAAAATCAATATGAAGAATAGTTCTGTTTAAATTCTGTGCTTGATTAAAGGTTTGATTAGGGGTTGAACCCCTATTTTGTCTAGATATAGCCACTAGAAATAAAGTAGAACATTATACGAAATAAATCAATACGACAAAGAGGATATTAAGATATCAATTTATAATCCGTAAGAAGAGAGCTGTGAGTTTCCGATGTGACTGTTTAATGCCAATCAAAATTTTAACCTCGCAGGTGTCGTGCGTGTAACCTACGAGGTTAAAAAGTTAAAGACCGTAGGACGACAGGGGGGCGTTGCCGACGTGATTCCTATGAAGTGACATTATGTAAGACTTGCACTGAGTAAATCCTGAAATTGTCGAGAACGCTCCAGCGAATCCTTCAGCTTTTAAAACCTCAATCGATTTGTCATCAAATGACCCATACGGATAAGCAAAAGTGTTTATCTTTTGCCCCGTAGCACTTGCAAGGTCGGACCTTGCAATACCTGCCTCCATTTTTATTTTTTCTTTTGATCCTTGAGGAAGCGGGAAGTGGGACCACGTATGATTTACGACAAACGCAAAACCGCTTGAACTAATTTGTTTAAGATCATCCCAAGTCATAAAATCTTCTCCTCCCAAAAGCCCGCTCGGCACCATAAAATTTCCAATAAGTCCGTATTTTTGAAGAATTGGAAAGGCATACAGAAAATTATCCTTATAGCCGTCATCAATTGTGATTAATATACTTTTCGCAGGAAGATTTCCGTGCGAAGAAAGAGCATTTACCAAATCCTCTGCGGTAATTGCGGTGTATCCGCTGTATTTTAAGTAATTCATTTGAGCATCGAAAATACCGGAGTCAACACTTAACGCTGTTTGCTTCTTTTCAATTGCCAAACTTTGCGGCTGTATGTGATGATAAAGAAGAATTGGTACGTTAAGACAAAAATCCGAACCGGCAGCCGGAGCTTGCGAAATCGCAGAAGAGCTCTCTTCTGTCTCAAGCGCAAGACACATTTCAGGCGTTTTGCACATCAAATCATAATAGGGAACAGGGGAGTATGTAATACTCTGTGCCCGGGCTTCCTCATAAAAACCCGATACGGCAAATTGATACAAACCTAAGATCCCAATGAGGATAAACAATATATAAAATTTTTCTAACATCTGCATGAATGCCTGAATGTTAGCAAAAATTCTGCCAAATGTAAATTAAAATTCTCAATAATAACCATCTTGACACACCATTACTTTAGATTTATAATATCTCCCATAGGGGGATATCCTTCGACTAACTCAGGATTTTAACAATATGGCATACAGACCAAAAGATACACACGAAAGAATACTGCACCGTTTGAAAATCTCTAAGGGCCACCTTGAGAAGGTTATAAAAATGGTTGAAGATGACTCGTATTGCATTGACGTTCTTCATCAAATGCAGGCTGTAGGAAGCGGACTTAAGGAAACTAACAATCTGGTTTTGGAAAATCATCTTAAAACTTGTGCAATTGATGCTATCAGAGAAGGCAGACAGGAAGAAGCTATCGGAGAAATTATGACTATTTTCAAAAAAGACAAATAATATGAACGACAAAAAAATTATCTTTTTAATGATCGCTTCAGCAACAATACTGCTTTTTGGTGGAGTTTTCTTTCTGACGAAAACTACTACTCCCGAGATTAAAGCCTCGCAGAATGCCAAAGCATATGTATCAGATCCTACGAGTTTCGATTGGGGCACGATACCCATGAGTAAAGGAAATGTCGTAAAATCTTTTACCATCAAAAATACAGGCGCTGATACACTTAAATTGTACAATGTGAAGACTTCATGTCATTGTACGAAAGCATATATCACGATCGATGGAGCCGATAGTCCGAGTTTTGGCATGGAGGGCTTATCCTCGTGGACAGGAGAAGTGCCAAAAGGTACCGAAGCAAAATTGACTGCAGTTTTTGATCCTGCATTTCACGGACCTGCCGGTACAGGACCAGTAAATAGATTTGTATCAGTTGAAACAAATGACCCTGCAAACACTAAGCTGACGTTTACTCTCACAGGAAACGTAGTTAAATAATATGCGCGCAAAAAAAATTAAAAATAAATGTAAAAAAATATTATCAAAAGCTATCCCATTATGGTTAGTTACGGTATTACTTGTGAATTCTATTATGGCAACTGGATTTGTACAGTATTACATTATGAAGAAAAACTTCGACGCGCAGATCTTCGCTCTTGCCAAAGCAACAAAAAATCCGGAAGAACTTGTTCAGATTCTTAAGCAAGAAGTATTGCCTCAGAAAGGATATTCTTTGTCTGTCAGATGGAATGATATCGGAAAACAGCTTCTTGATTCGGGTGTTATCGATAAAACAAAGTATGATGAGCTGTTTAAGCAAGACCAATATGCAAAGGAGCAGATGAAATACCTTAGTGAAAATTCGCGTGATCACATGATGATTAATGAAAAAAATTCCCGCTTTATGGTAAATACTCTATGGGCACTGGGACTTGTTAATAAAAATAAAATTCTTGAGGAAGGATCTATGAAGACATATGGCAAGGGTGATGCTATGAGTTTTGCATCTACCGGCGGATGGAATTTGGGAACAAAGCCTACCACCGAGCTTTATTCTTCTTCGGAAATTATCAAACTCAATCCGCAGCAACAGGAATTGGTTAAGAAAATTGCTCTAAATACCTACCGCTCCTGCTGTAATAATTCTACTGAATTCCCCGACTGCAACCATGGAATGGCAGCATTGGGATACATAGAAGCTGCCGTTGCCCAGGGAATATCGGAAAAACAAATCTACAGAGATCTTTTGGCGCTTAATTCATTTTGGTTCCCTCAGCAATATATAGAGCTTGCAGCATATTTTAATTCCCGGAGTACCGATTGGGATAAAGTTGATGCAAAACTCGCATTGTCCTCTCAATACTCTTCAGCGCAAGGCTCACAGCAAGTACAGCAAAATGTTCAAAACGTACCGGGCTTAAATATTCAGCAAGGAGGCTGCGGAGCATAATGGAGGGACTGTTATTCCAAACATCACTTATTGCCGCATTTGTTGCCGGAATGGTGGCGCTTTTTGCTCCGTGCTGCATCTCTTTTCTGCTTCCTGCTTATTTGGGCAGTGTATTTAAGGAAAAGGAGAAAGTGGTTCTTATGACTCTCGTATTTGGTTTGGGAATTTTTGTTGTGATGATGCCGGCGGTTTTGGGAGTAGCAGCACTGTCAAAATTTCTTTTTGTCTATCATGACAGCATCTATTACTTAGGCGGGTTTGTAATGTTGATTGCCTCAGCGATCACTCTTCTTGGAATAAAATTTCCCATGCCAAACTTACCAGGACGCGACCCGGGGAAAACAGATATTATGTCAGTTTTTACACTTGGAATATTTTCTGGAATTACAAGCGCCTGCTGTGCCCCTGTTCTTATTGGGATACTTACTCTGACATTTCTTTCTACTAATTTCCTAGCAGCACTGACAATTGGAGGAATGTATGTTTTAGGAATGGTGATGCCTCTTCTTTTCATTGCAGTATTTCTATCGAATAAAATAACAAAATTTATGGTTCTTAGGAAGCCGATCACTAGTTTTTACCTATTTGGGAAAGAACGGATAGTTATTTTAAGTAATCTTATCGCAGGAGTTATCTTCTTTCTTACCGGCGTATTGATTATTTATCTCAAATCTATCGGGAGATTGGGAAAAAGCGATACCGAAGGGTTTACTAAAATGATTACCGATACGAGTAAGTATGTTAATCAGTTTGTCGGAGACAATCTTATATTAAATCTCGTATTTGCCGCAGTAATAGTTTTTGTGCTTTATAAGATCGCAAGAAAGATATAAGCTGAATATATGAATATAGAACAGATGAGAAAATGGTACAACGGGTGGGGATTTTAAATTTTACGAGGGGAGGTAATTAATATGATGGGATATGGAAATTTCGGCGGAATGATGGGAGGATTTGGCTTATTAGGAGGCATATTTTGGATTGTACTCCTGATAGATTTAATACTGCTCGGAATATGGTTATGGAAACAGATTAACAAGAAATGAGACCCGCCTCCGCCGAGGCTTCGGCGAGGCAAGGAGGGAGGTGAGAACTATGCTAAAACCAATAGCATTAGCAAATGCATTTACTACTGTCGCGTTGGGGCTGTATGTCTTATGCAGAATTATATCACTTGTAGCTCCCGATTTTCTTTTTAGTGTTGCCAAAAGCTGGTTCCACACGTTCAGCGTAGACAGTATAAAAGGCACAGCGTCAATGGATATCGGGACATTTTTATTTGGAGCAATTAGCCTAGCAGTTTTGACCTGGATAACGGCATATACGGGAACACTGCTTTATAATAAGTGGAGTAAATAATTTTTACGATAATGATAAGAAAATATTTTAAATATATATTGTTCATTTTTGTTTTAATAATTGGGTTTTCATCTTTTTTTCTGTATAAGAAAATGGCCCCAGTTAAAAAAGTGCACTATCATGCCGGATTTGTTGTTTTTCGGGATGACAAAAAAATTGATTTCTCCGATTTTAAATATATGAGAGTAAAACCATGCAGTGAAGATACGGAACATGAAGATTCGGATGAAGACATTCAGGCTGAAAAAGCACATTTGCACGATTTAGTCGGGGACGTTGTTCATGTTGAACAAGAAAATGCTTATTGGCGTGATTTATTTATAAACATAGATTACAAACTCGATTATTCTAAAGCAACAACTTATATTAACGGCAATAAAGTTGAACAATTCGGAAATCTTAAAATAGGGCCCGAGGACAGTCTCGTAGTTCTAATTGGAAACAACAAGAGTAATCATCTGAAAGATGCTGTGAAAAAAGAATATATTGAAGAAAAAGCTAAGAAAAGTACCGATTGCTGAAATTAAACCGTTATGAATAAGAAGTTAAGGCATTATGAAGATACTAAGCTTATCACTGCTGCTCCAAAAGCAGTTTTTGAGTATGTGGATGATCATTCTAATCTCTCCTCACACATGAACCAATCCAGCTGGATGATGGGCGGGGGAAAAATGGACGCTTCGGTTGATGAAGGAAAGTTTCAGAAAGTGGGATCACACTTACAAATGAAGGGGGCTGTTTTTGGGATTAAGCTGTTTCTTGACGAGGTAGTTACGCGACATGAGTCTCCTTTTCGTAAAGAGTGGCAGACTGTCGGCAACATAAGCTTGATTGTCATCGATCACTATAAATTAGGTTTTGAAATTGTGCCGGATAAAAATAACTCTCGGTTTACAGTATTTATCGATTATGAATTTCCTAAATCTCTTGGTACTCGTTGGATTGGCTACCTGTTTGGAGAATTTTATGCAAAATGGTGCGTCAAACAAATGATTAATGGTGCCAGCAATGAATTTAATAAAAAATAATTTATGAGCATTGATAAAATTTTAATTATATTATTCAGTATCGGAGGTATTGCCTTTACTTATTGGTTTTTCTTAATGCGGAAAGAGGAGGTGATTGCAGTGCAGGATAGTATTGACATTATTGTTGAGGGTGGCTATAAGCCCGAGGTTATTTCTATACTAAAAAATAAAACTACTAAAATTACATTCTTGCGTAAGGATCCTTCTAGTTGTCTCGAAGATGTAATTCTATCAGATTTTAAAATTAGAAAGTACCTGCCTCTTAATAAAAAGATTACGATTGAAATTACTCCAAGAGAAGAAGGTGAGTTCCAATTTACCTGTGGGATGAATATGTTCCACGGAAAGATTGTGGTGAACTAATATGGCAAAAGCTAAAGTATATACCTGTCCTGAATGCAGACTGTCCTATGCTAGCAAAGACTTAGCTAGGAAATGCGAAAATTGGTGTAAGAAATACAACAGTTGCAATTTAGAAATTACTAAATACTCTATGAATAAAGAAAATTATAAAAATATATGACAGAAGTCAAGAAATCATATCCAGTTAGGGGTATGCATTGTGCATCTTGTGTAAGAGTAATTGAGAAATCTCTGAAGAGAACTCCCGGAGTTATGGATGCTGTAGTGAATTTAGCTACTGAAAAAGCAACGGTCACTTACGATCCGGACACATGCCGTGAAGAACAAATTGTCTCGGCAGTTTCTAATGTCGGGTATAAAGTTGTAACTGAGCATAATGCTGTTTCAGAAGACCAAGAGGAAATTGAAAAAGCAAAAGAGCTTAAAAAGTTAAGAAATAAAGTAGCAGTCAGTCTTTTCTTAGGTGGATTCATCTTTTGGGGAAGTTTTCCAGGACTTATCAATACTGCTCCTGAATTATTAAAGAACTTTTGGGTGCAGTTACTACTTGCGACACCTGTTCAATTCTGGGCTGGTTGGGATTTTTATAGAGCAACAATTCCTGCGCTTAAACATAGAACAGCTAATATGGATACTCTGGTTGCTCTGGGTACCACTGTGGCTTATCTATATTCTGCTTTCGTTACATTCTTTCCTAATATAGTTATGAATTTAGGCTTGGAAGCAATGCCTTATTTTGATGTTGCCACGATAGTAATTGGTTTAATCTTGTTAGGCCGCTATTTTGAAGCCAGAGCCAAAGGGCAAACATCTGAGGCAATTAAAAAACTAATTGGTATGCAAGCAAAGACTGCAAGAGTCATATCGGATGGCTCGCCTCGCTTTACTGTCGAAGCGGAAAAAGAAGTAGATATTCCAATTGAACAAGTTGTGATAGGAGATGTTATTAGAGTCAGGCCTGGTGAAAAGATCCCTGTAGATGGAATACTTTTGGAAGGAAACTCATCAGTTGATGAGTCAATGATAACTGGTGAAAGTATTCCGGTTGATAAAGCAAAAGGAGATACGGTTGTTGGTGCAACAATAAATAAATCAGGGACGTTTACTTATAAAGCTGCTAAAGTCGGGCAAGATACAATGCTTGCTCAAATTATTAAACTTGTCCAAGAAGCACAAGGATCAAAAGCTCCAATACAACGCGTAGCTGATTTAATTTCTTCATATTTTGTACCAATTGTGATTATGTTGGCTTTTGCCACTTTTGGTGTCTGGTACGTTTTTGGCCCAAGTCCTGCATTACTTTTTGCATTACTTAATACCGTAGCAGTGCTAATTATTGCCTGTCCTTGCGCAATGGGGCTGGCAACCCCAACTGCGATAATGGTAGGTACTGGACTTGGAGCAGAGAAAGGAATCCTTATTAAAGATGCGCAAAGTCTTGAGATTGCTCATAAAGTAAATACTGTTGTTTTTGACAAAACCGGTACTTTAACAAAAGGCAAGCCTGAAGTGACAGATATTATTCCGACCCTGCAGGTTAAAGGCTCGCAACCTGCGAGGTCAATACTGCAACTTGCTGCTTCTATTGAAAAAGGATCAGAACACTCTTTAGCTGAAGCATTTGTTAGGAAAGCCGAAGAGGAAAAAATTGTCACAGAATCAGTTTCTAAATTTAAAGCAATTGCAGGACACGGAGTTGAGGGGATAGTAAATAAAAAAATAATTTATTTTGGCAACAAAAGATTAATGGAGAGAGAAAAGATTTCTCTGAATTCATATATAGAACAAATTGAGAAATTAGAGAATGAAGGTAAAACAGTAATGATGCTGGGAACAGATGGTGAGTTAGCAGGACTTATTGCAGTTGCAGATACTATTAAAGAATCGGCTAGGGATGGCGTAGAAGCACTTCAAAGAAAAGGTATAGAGGTGATAATGATTACCGGAGATAACCCGCGAACAGCAAAAGCCATTGCCTCAAAATTGGGAATAAAAAGAGTATTAGCAGAAGTATTGCCTGACCAGAAAGAAGCGGAAATTAGGAAAATTCAGGCAGAAGGTAAGAAGGTTGCTATGGTTGGCGACGGTATTAACGATGCTCCGGCTCTTGTTGCTGCTGATGTTGGCATAGCTATGGGGACAGGAACAGATGTGGCTATAGAAGCGGCAGATATTACCTTGATCAATAAAGATTTGCGAAGTGTCGCATCAGCTATCGAACTTTCTAAAAAAACAATGCGGACAATCAAGCTCAATCTCTTCTGGGCTTTTGGATATAATGTATTACTCATTCCGGTTGCCATGGGCGTTCTCTTCCCATTTTTTGGAATTCTTTTAAGTCCTATTTTTGCGTCAGTTGCTATGGCATCATCATCTATCTCAGTTGTATCGAATTCGCTTTTGTTGAAGCGATATAAAATCTGATATAATTCTCCTATGGACAACAATCAGCCAGGTGTAAAATGGATAATTGGTTTTCTTTCTGTTGCTATTACTGCTATGGCATTTTTGCTTTTTAAACCTGATTCAATGACACTTACTTCAATAATCCCGGAAGCACCAAAGCTCTCACAAGGCACAAATCTTTTAGCTATTTTCTTCACGGGTCTTTTTGTCGGTGGTCTGTCATGCCTTGCTGTTCAGGGAGGACTTCTTGCTGCAACTCTTGCTCAGGGAGAAGAAGAAAAACTGAAAGATAAGATGAATAAATCCGGAAATGCTTTGCCAATCGCTTCGTTTCTTCTTGCAAAACTTGTTGCATATACTATTCTTGGATTTCTACTTGGGTCTCTCGGCTCGGCTTTTCAGCTCTCACTAACCGCAAAAATCATCATGCAATTCGCGGTTGCTATTTTTATGGTCGGTACTGCACTTAATTTATTAAATGTTCATCCAATTTTCCGCTATTTTGTAATTACGCCGCCGAGATTTTTAACAAGACTAGTTCATAGACAATCAAAGCAATCTTCCTTATTTGCACCTATATTATTAGGAGCATTTACGGTCTTTATTCCATGCGGCACTACTCAGGCAATGATGGCGTTATCTATTGGCTCTGCAAACCCCTTCATGGGGGCAGCAATTTTAGCCGCTTTTGTTCTGGGAACTTCTCCGCTATTTTTCGTACTTGGGTATTTTGCTACAAAACTGGGAGATGTACTGCACCAGAAATTTATAAGAATCGCGGCATTTGCACTTATACTTTTGGCAATTTTTAATGCTAACAATGCTCTTGCTTTGACCGGAAGTAATTTTACCTTGGAGAATATTTGGCAGGGTATGTTCAATTCTGCGTCGGCACAAAATTCAGAAAATCAAACCGCAACAGAAGCAACAATAAATATCGGACAGACGGGGTATTCGCCAAGCAATTTCTCAATTAAAGCAGGCGCCTCAATTACTCTGCATCTTGCTAATACCGGCGGGCAGGGATGCATACAGGCATTCACAATTCCTTCTCTTGGAATTCAAAAAACAGTACCATATGGAACTTCTGACACAATTACTTTTACCGCACCTTCAAAGCCTCAAACACTAGCTTTTATGTGTAGTATGGGAATGTACAGAGGTACAATAGAGGTAATATGAAAAAAATAAAATTAAAAATCAATGGAATGCATTGCTCATCATGTGC
>ERZ1292623.489-Hain-H51-01um-R1-489-length-43050-cov-19_pt1 | contig 27242 bp, 37 predicted proteins | sample MGYA00564398_ERZ1292623 | MGnify/ENA primary metagenome ERZ1292623 (study PRJEB36523, sample SAMEA6512633) | groundwater metagenome | collected 2019-01-07 | study: AquaDiva: Metagenomics assemblies of 32 groundwater samples | reverse complement strand
TCGGTGCATGACTTCGCCAGCTTGCCGGTATATCCATTGGGATATGCCGTAGCATGTCGATAGGGAACCGAAGAGGTCCAACCCGTCGCGGTCTTTACCCTCTGGCGAACTTCGAACACTTCACCGCCATGCGAAAGTACCTCAACGAATCGGGAGCCTTCAGGATAGCGCCACTGCCGTTTGGGGAGCATCCCGCCTTGGAAGATCGGTGCCCGCGCCGTCCAAGTCTTGACCTTCGTTCCCGCTGGAAATTGGTAATACGTCTCGCTCATCCAGCCGCTCAGCCCATCCATGCCCGCCGGCCCCGCATAGGGAAACAAGCGGTTCGGATTGACCCGATGGTAGTTGCTGCCAACATCATCGGTATCGGTTCGTTGCGGCCGGATCGTCGCCCGGTTGGACATCGTGAACACGTTTTGGCTGTAGCGGGTCTGGCGGTATTTGGTCATGCCGAGAAGAACGTCGGCGACGGGATCGCGGACTTCAGCCGCAGCCTGCCACTCGACTGATACGACCGGCTTTTCCCAAATCACTTCGATGCACAAAAGGAAAACAAACGCCATTCGATTAGCCTCCAAGCGAAACTCTGGGGCACGCCATGTTTTGCGGGGCACGAGTGATTTCCGCCATACCGTCATCACTCCACGTCGGGGTCCAGCTATTGTCGATCAAGTACCGCAATGGCTTCCAACTCAGCAGCCGCAACGCACAAACCGAATGCCCTGGCATTGCCCCGTCTACCATCGTCGGAATGTTCCGCAAAAGGTTCGAAGCAAGCTGGCGAGTGTTGCCGCCCTCCATGTCCATCCACTCGGTGACCTTGCGAGTTGCAGCATCGGCCCGCATTTCTGGCGTATCGTATCGCCGATCTGCTTTCGGGAACAACGCAAACGACGGGCAACCAAGTTCCACAATCTTATCGAGCGACTGCTGACACCACCCGCCTTGGTTGCGGTAGTTCTTCACCAGTGCCCCGATCGCCCAGCCGGATAGTTCCACAGTCGGTTCGTTCTGCGCGGCTCTTACTAACATGACGGCCTTGACCGTGCTGAACGCCCAGCAATACCCGTAGCCGTCTTGGTCGAGCGAACGAATCCCGCAGTCAGCCCGGATATGCTCAAGTGATGACTTGTTCCGATCTTGATCCGCGATGCCGTCCCTGATTTCTTCGTCACTCATTTCCGTCATGTCCCAACCACCGGCGAATGGTAGCGAACCGAACGGCATCGCGGCGTAGTCGCGCTGAATGCAACCCATTTCGAAACCAACAGCTTTTGGATCGGCATACAAATGGCAGTTGGCGTCGGTGATAACGATACGTGTCATTACCCACCCCACTTTTTCAGTTCGGCCATGAGTGCCTCGATCGTCTTTGGCAACGGCATTGCGGTCGCTTTGTCCGACTTATCATTCTTCAAAATTAGCGCCGGCAACGACTGGAACGGCTTGGCTTTGTCAAACATCTCTTTGAGGATTGCAGGCTCGGTGCCAGAAAACACTTGGTCATCGTCCCATATCCGCCAACCGGCTTTGCTGGCCTTTTCGTCCAGGTACTTTCGCACCACTTGAGCAAATGCTGGCTCGATTGAAGCAGCGTCGCCAGTCTCGCGAACGATCAAGACCTTGAGGCCGCTTGCGGGAGTTGGCGGTTTAGGCTCAGGCGGCTTCGGTGGAACTGGAGGCTCTGGCGGCGGTCGCGGCCCCAACCCGATCTTAATGCTAATCGTTTGAACGTCCGCTGCTTCGCCTTTGGCGACGATTTGCGTAATCTTCAGCGTCGTTGGCTCCAGCCCGGTCGCAACGCTCAGCGTCAAGCGGTCCTTCGAAACGCTCATTTGGTCCGGCGCTTTGAACGATGGTGGATCAATGATCCAAATAATCCCATCGCGAACCTTCTCTAAGTGCGTTCGCTCGCCGATCGTCAACAGCACCGAAACGGTGTTTGGCCCGCGTTCAGATTTCTCGCCGCTGATAACCAGCAATTTTCCAAGAGCCACTTCAGACGGAACCGGTTCGCCGCTCGGCAACAGGATCGACGCTTTTGGCGAGGCAGGTGCCGGTTGGCCCAACACGAACGTAAGCAGAAGAACTGAGATCACAGCGTACCCCTCTCCCAATCGTGGAAGCCAACCATTAGACTAATCCCCAGGCACGCGATCCAAACGTCATACGCATGACAGTAGGCGGCGAACATCGCACCCAGCGCCGACACAATGACAACGAGCGAGTTCATCCGACGTTCCTAAACGGGAACAATCGCGGCAGCCGCAAATGAAAGCCCTTGCCGCTCCGCGCCCGCTCTTTGTGCCGGTGCTTGGCGTATCTAGTATCGGTTATCGCAGTCGGCTTGGCGCGACTTTCGATCTTCGCTTTCGATTCGGTTTTTACGGTCGCGGCCGGCGTTGTGGCTTTGTCAACCCTGGTTGACACCGAGCATTTGCCGCCCTTGCACTTGCGCTTTTCGCCTGCGTTCGCATAGCTGGCGACCACGAGCAGCAACCCGACGATTGCGATTCCAAGCAGCACGTTTCGCATTTCATTTCCTCCTATAGAACTTACCAACCAGCCAACCCCACAACAGGATCGGCCACAAGATCAACACCATCCACCACGGCATCGCGGGCATTAGGCAAACCTCTTTCGCACATCTACAAGCGACAACGGCTCGTGAACCCCGGCCAACACATCGCCCGCGACCACCAATTCGATTGCGTCATCAGCAATTGTTGCAATGTTACCCGCTGCATACAGGATTTCCCAATCGGCGGGTAGCTTCAATGCGGCCCGCAATTGGTCCAGCGTTACGCGAACGATCGCACGCGGCTTGTTCACGCGACCGGTTCCTTTTTTAGAAACTCCATGATGAATTTCACGATCGCAATTATCAGCATCGCAATCGAGATGGGGTCCATCTTCACCTTGTTCAACTCGCGGTCGATTCGGTCGATCTTCTTTTGAATCTTGTCGCGCCGCTTCAAATCTGTTTCCCGTTGTCTCGCCTTTTCAAGTTGCACCCGCAGCCGAATTAGCCGCGTCCGATTAGCGTTGTACTCGGCGGCTACAGCTTCACGTTGTTTATCGGTCACAGCCATCAATAATCTCTTTTCATCAAACAGTTTACCATGACATGCCGATACCGCATCGCATCCCGCCGCGCCGTCTTGTTCCACTTGCGAAAATCGCCGCCGTGACCAAAAATGCGATGGCAATTTCGCGCCGGCGTTTCACATAAGGTTATCAATTGATCGTCTGTGTCTTGCAACTCCAGTTCTGGAAACAACGCGACCGGCCGCACATGATGGACGTTCAAGTTTTCCTTCGAGCCACAAGCAACACACACTGGTTCCCGCCGCAAATGATCCGTCCGCACCACCGGCCACTTTGAGCTACGTCCCGCTGCTACCGCCGCCAATTGCTTGAACCAGCCGAACACAGCTAAACATCCTTCTGTTTGCCGCTAGCCAAGCGAACGATTTTCCGTCCTAATCGCTCCGCACCTTTGCGGTCATAACGGAATTCGTCCGTATGCGCCTTGCTCTTTGCTCGAATCACCACTTCGCCGTACTCCACCGCAACCGCGATCCTCGGCTCGCGCTTGTTGCGTCGCGGATGCTTACGGACAAGTCGTTGCTCGAAAATTGGATTCACGATCGCCTGTCCTTCGGGTTTATCACGCCACACCGGCGACAATGACTCCGCACAAATCTAGCGCCGATCGGCGTAAAGTCATGCCAGCCGAACAAGCACAACAACCAGCCGATCATACGACTGGGGGCGGCGTTGGTTGTGGCTCCGGCGTGTCGCCGCTGAACAGCGCTTTGATCTCATCAATGATTGCCTTCGCCGACGCGAGCAACGCAACCACGTCTGGATTCCCCGCCAGTGCTGCCAACGCCGCGACCAAATCGCGGACCTTACGGACCAATGCAAGCAACGCCAGCGGATTGAATCCACCGGCCATCAGCGTTTCCGCGACCGCATTGCATTGCAAAACCAAAGCGTCACATTCAGACAACAATTCACTTGCACTCACTTCGCTCATTGGAACCTCCAAAAACATAGCTCCGTAAACCGTAAGATCGTTGACGTATGCTTGAAACTCCGTGCGCGGCCGCAGTAGCCGGAACAGCACCACGGCCTCACCTCGCCGCGATCACCAATAACGTCATCATCGAAAACACCATAAACGCCGCTGTCGCAATCCAGAGCCAATCGCTCACATTTGAGTCCAGCCCGCGTGGCCGTAATGGCCGATCGTCATTCCAGTCGTCATGATTCATCAGGAACCTCCATGCGTTCATCCCTACTATCAGGCTTACGACGCTCTTTGCCGCTGTATACAACACCTTGGACTGCGCGTTCGATAGATACTGCAATCGCCTTTTCCAGCCGCTCGACGTGCACCATCATCGCGAGTTCCGCAGCCTTTCGATTCTCGCTGTTTCGCTCTTGCAGGAACTTCAAGGTCATGTCGAAATGTTCACGCTGTTTCGATCGCTCGGTTTCATCATGCTTGCGGTCTGAATCACGCTGCACACTGTCATGGTCGCGAACCAATTTGCTCTCGGTGAAAAACTTATCAATCGCGGCCGGACCTAATTTCACAACAATTATCGTTAACAGCGCCGCCATGACGCCACTAGCCGTCGCTTGCACGATTTCAGGAATCGTGAACCCGCCCAAGACTTCCGCGAACAATGCCACGCTCGCGCCAGTCGTGGTGGCGATCGTCGCTACCCTCATCGTTTCGCGTCCTTCCACGCCGCCAGAATCTCGCGGCCTATCAAGATCGGCGCGACCATCGCCAAAAATTTGTACTCGGATTCATCGAAATTAGAAGCGTTGGTATAAGAACAGAAAACAAAAGCGCCGAACATACAAAGAAACGTAATAACCCGCCGCCAGAACGGCGCGGGATTACTCCAGCCGTACTTGCCGAGCGTTGACTCATCGGATTCGTCTGGTTTCTGCGGCTCAGGCATAGGCCAACCTCTCACAAATACTCGTTATACTGATGACTCTGGCAGCGTGTCGTTAGACCGTGACAGCGACACACTGTAAGCCGATTCTCGATTCTTCAGGTCCGGCGTTTCATTCAGCGCCATTACCCGATACAGCTTGTCAATCGGATCGGGTATCTCATCCATACCGCCTAGACGCAGGATACTCTGTACTGGTATCGCTGTGTCGCACAGTACATCAGCGTCCGTTGTAATCGTTTGCCCATCCGGCGCGGTCGATAGTCGTTTTTGATTCGTCCAGCGAACATTGATCGGCTGCGGTGGGCCTACCTTGATGTTGCCGTAGCGATCGACGCGCGGGGGATTATTGGCCGGCCACAAGACCGCCTCTTGATTCAACCACCTTCGATGAGCTGGAGGCAATGTCTAATCCCCTAATCCCGATCTACGTAAGGAATCTGACTCGACGGCGGCTTGCCCAGCCAAGTTACGCCGGCCCTTGCGCCCTTATTGATCGCGCGCAGACAACCGCTGGAATCGAGATTCATGGCCATTTGCCCGTATTGGGTCGATTCAAGGTGCATACCAGTCTGGCCTTGGAAGCTGCCGCTTGCTCCCCCAGCACTGCTGCTAGAGTAGAGCTGGTCCGCGTGCGCGTAGGCATGAGCGGCAAGCCAGCGCTCGATTAGCTCTAGCTTGGTACTGGTTAGAACGATTTCCTTCTTGGCGGCGCAAGCTACCACGTCATCGACGATCGACGCAGCAGTGTCGATGAAGGGTGTCAGCGAAGGTGCAGTCTTGGCGTCATACTGCTTGCCGCTGATTAGGATGCCGATAACGGAGGCTGAATTGGTTCGCGCCACTGCTAACCACCCTTAGCTACGCGAGCTGAAACGATCGCACTTGAACCGCTGGACGATACACAAACTAACCGTCGAGAGCCTGGCGGATCGCCCGAACAAGCTCGTCCTTGGTACGGGCCTTGCCAAGCTCGATGTCCTGCCCGCTGGCAAAGTCCTTCAATTGTTCTACGGTCATTCCGGCCAGTTCGTCGCGTGGCTCTTCATGGGCTTGGACCGGTTCAGGCTCGGCGAAGTAGCGATCGGGTGCATTAGCCCGGCGGAACTTGATCGACCCAGGACTGTTAAACTTCAGCAGGTTCGATCGCGAATGGAAGATGTCCCCTTGGCGGTACTGCTTGGGCTGGCCGTCCGGTTCAATTCCCTCAAAATGGGAACCGACCAGCAACTCAAATGGGCCATACAACTGCTGATCCGTTTTGGGGTCAGCTTCGGCTTGTGCAACCATGATTTCCTCTTGTCGTTTGGTTAGCGGGCGCGAGCGGTTATGCCGGTGTGGTTGGTGGTGCTCACAGCATAAACCCGCTCGCGCAATCTCGTTTGACTGACTCCACCTTGTCAGCTACCCAGACTATGCAGTACGGGCGTGCAAGATACCGCACTGATTGCTGTAGTCGTGGCGCAGGCGAGGCGCTTGAATCGTCTGGACTCGGAAGTTCGTCTCGATGTCCGGCCTTGCGGCCCACTGCATCGTCGTGATGCCCATCCCGTCCACAAACTCAGCAACGTCGCTGGTCATCTGGACCATTACCAGCGTGAAGGCGTGAGACGCGGCTGGGGTCAGATAGTCCAGCCGGCGCACATCCTGAATCCCTTCGATCTCACGAATCCGTTGACGCAGGGTCTTGGTCGGCGCGACTCCATAGGTAGCGCCAGCGGTGAAGGCATAGTCGCGGTCGAGGTACAAGTCCCAGTCGGTACTGTGGTACAGCATGTAGGGGCCATAGAAGTTGTTATTCATCAGCGATTGCCGCATCGTCAACACGTCGGCGACTGTCGCTTCGGGGTTAGCCCCGGTGGGAACCGTCAGATCGGTTTTGGTCAATCTAGCGGTGTGATTGATGTACCCGTAGACAGTCGAGGTTCCGTCATGGGCGGCGTAGTTGCCAGCTGCCTGGGTTCCATAGGTCAAACCGGTGGTAACACCAATGACCGTCTTCTCCACCGTCTCGCCCACGCGCCGGCCGCAAGCCTCGGCCAAAGTCATGTCCAGCGGACTTCCGCCACGACGGCTGCTGAGCAGCTTGCGTTGCGGAATCTGAAAGTCGCTGTAGGTGATGGGCAGCGGCATGGAGCGGAGCTTGAACAGCGGCATATCGTTGCGACCGACGCCAGTGCCGTACATATCGACAATGGCCTCGCCAGGATCGCTCATTGCTTCGTATTCGAGAGTCATTACTGCCATGCCGTTAAACCCGCCGTAAGTAGCGGATGCAGCAAGGTCGGCAGCGGCGCGTAGACGGGCGCGAGCGGTCAAGAGAACCTTGCGGTCCATTTCGATCCACTCATCTTTTCGCAGTGAGGTCGCATTCCAGACCGGATCGAAGATGCCCCGCGCCGCAAGATTACTAATTAGCACTTTTTCGATAACCGGCTGTTGCACCCCTTTAACCAGCGTGGTTCGCCCGGTGCGAATCTTTACCGCCGGTCGGTCGTGGTCATCGAAATACGGGCGCTTCCGTCCTGGGTCGAAGTCGTTGACCCGGTTGAACACGGCCGACGCGCTGCCAGCGTGTTGCATTCCAGGGATACCTACATAGTTGTCGCTGAACATGGTTGCTCCTTATCATCGTTTAGTCAGTCGAATCCGGCTTATTTAGCGCGGCAGTGGTTAGTAACCGGTCCAGATGCAATGGGCCAGCGTATCGGCAACCGGGTCGGTAATGGTCTCCAGCAACTGAGCCGGTTCCGATTCCGGTGAACCGGTGGTCGCGATGAACTTACCCGTGGTGTCGTCGATTATCAGCATTTCGCCGATAGTATGGTCGTCGGCAGTGCCGGCAATATCCAGTAGTAAGAGATTCAACTCATCGCCAGGGAGCGGGATGTACCCCGGCGCAAGATTGCCAGCGGCGTAAGCATCGCTGACCGTTTTGCCCTGACCGTCGTCTTCGAGCAGCACGATAATCGGCCCCTTGGGACGACCGCCATCGGCGTCGGCGTTGTACAGCTCAAACGTGAAATTCCCGTTGCTGTCAATGCCGGCTGAAGCCTTGATCTGGACGACCTGCCCAGGCTTGGGCGTCAATGCGGTGTCGATTACCCCTTCGAGCCTACGGCCCTTCGGATCAGGGTTAATCAGAATCTTGTTTCTTCGCGCCATAGCTGGTTATCTCCTATTCGGTTGGTGATTCGAAAATGGGCATCCATGCCCGGTCCCTCACGAGCAGGACTGTGGTCGAATTAGTGCTGGGCTAAGATGCAGCCTTTTTGTACATCGGGCTGACCTCGGCGTAATTGATAGTCGGGATAACGAAATCATCGTCGCTGTCATCGCCTCCAGCATTACCCACGTTGCCTACCGGGGGGTTCGCGCCATACCAACTTGGCGGTAGTTGCAACTCTTCGTTGAGGCTCTGATTGCGGATCGGACCCGCCAACCTGGCCAACGGCTCCAGTTGCTCAGTGGTCATGGCCGCAAGCTGTTCCTCGCTGAACGGATTGTTTGCGTTAGCAACGATCACTTCAGTCAGCTTGGTCCGGTGCTGATTGTCGATCTTGATGGACCGTTTCAGCATTGCCTGGACCTCTGGCGGCGCGGTTTGCATCCATTCGTTAGCAGTCAGCGGCTTTGCCGGTTTGTTTTTACCGGCCTTGTTCTTGGCCATCTTTTCCTTGTCTTCCTCGGCATCCTCTTCCTCGGCATCCTCTTCCTCTGCGCCCTCCTTTGGTGGCGGGAACTCGTTGGCAACGAACTTGCCGGCTTTGGGATCATAGGCATACTGGCGATTTCCGGCCTTGAATCCTTCCTTAGCGGCGTTGGCAACCAGGGCGTTTTGCTTTTCCTTCTCGGTGTGGGTCTTGAGTTGCTTCAGCTTTTCGTCGCTGAAACCGTTCAGGACTGCGCGATCGTCCTTACCCTTCCAGCAATCACAATTGGTCACAAGGTCATCGACAATGGCCTTGCGCTCGGTGTCCGACATTGGCATAGCCGTTTCTCCTTGGTTTTGAACTAGCTGATTTTGAGCGTGGCCCCCAATGGTCCCGCCCATGTTCTGGTAGATATGTGCGACTACAGCCCAATAGATGTCTTCACCGTAGTCGCCTTTATCGGCCGCGCCCTTAGCCCGCTCCCATTTGTCCTCATCGACGGCCCAACCCGGCGGGTTATAGCCATCAGTGGCTTGGGACTTGGCGTCGGTGCCTAGCTCGTGATCGCGGTCGGACAAGCGAATAGCCCCGCGTTGAGCGGCTTCGTGGGTCTCGCCTATACCCGTACCCGCGTTCATGCGCTTATACTGGCCAGTGTTCTTCGACTTCGGCTGATTCGGCAGAGCGTTGACTTCAGGCTCCCCAGCGGACTCGGCACACTTGGCGCATTCGCCGTCCTTTATTTCCGCGCCACACTCGGGACACTTTTCAGCGTTGACTAGCACCCCACAGCCATCAGCCAAGCTACAAGCGCCTATCTGGTCAGGGAGAATCGCGAGATGATCCGGCCGGTAGTTGCGCGCAATGAACTTGTAGGGCTTGCCGTTGTGGTTCGCGCCGTTAGCTGCCAACTCATTGTCGGTGTAGAGTCCAGTTGATAGCTCTATCGGCTTGCCATGCTCGATCGCCTGGATAACCCGGTTATCAGCTTTCTTCGCCAACTCGATGTCAATCCATCCCTCAGAGGACAGCTTGCCATTGGCGATGACGCTAAAGACTTGACCTATACCCTGGGAATCAAGTACGTCGGGCCTACGGGCGCTTACCGGACGGCCGTTTCGGGTCGGGTGGTATACCACGATGGGCATACCATTCCATGCATCAGCGTTGCGTGAGACTTCTTCGATGGGGTAGTAGAGCGGACCTTCAGAGCCATTAAGTACACCAGGAACCAGCATTGACATAGGAACGACGTAGTGTTCGCGCCCATGCAGCTTTTCCCTGCGAACCTTGCCGACGATGTTGGCAACAATCGTTTCCATCGTCTGCTACATTAGAACGATTCGCGCAGGATGTAAACGGCAGTTGTAGGAAGTTGAAGACTTGGTGTTTAGCGGCTTAGCAGAGAGGATTCACATAACCGGTCTGGGAGCTTGGTACAGTAGGCCAACATGCTGATAGTACAGCCGACGATTATAGTAACGGCATAGGATAGTCTGCCCTTTTGGCTCCAGCTTCTTACGAAGGTTGGTCAAGTGAACCGATACTGTAGTAGATAGCGATAGCTCATCCAAGCATCCCTTTAGTTCAGTCAGCGTATGTGGCATCCCATCCGACAGCACTTGCATGATCTGCGCTTCGGTGGGGGTATAACCATTCGGATGACGATTCTTGATCACCAACTAACGATCCTTTCAGCTCTTTGAGATAAAGGGATTAGGCTTCCTCTGAAACTAAATCCCCGTTGTCCAGCATTTCCTTGAACTGCTCGATTGAGACCGAATCATCAGACACGTCGATGCCTAATTCTTCTGCCTCTTCCAGAGGCGGCCAAGTCTGATTTCCAGCGGCATCGTGGAGAGTAATGAAATACTTCTCTTCTGGCAATGCCTCTTCAGTGTTTTCCTTGTCCATCGCCATATTAGATTTCCTCCAGCTCAACAAAGAGCTTAACAGTGTTCCCGTTTACTTTCGCATTCTCCACGATGTTCGTTACCCGGTACTTGGTGTTCGGCAGCCCGATGACTTCTTTCTCGTGCTCGAATCCACCCTCATTGATAATTGCCTTAGAAGTCTTGGTTTTGGCTTGCAGCAACAAGTGTCCCCCAGAAAACCCTTGGGACGTACTCCCGTCAAGACTAAACCCGTGGGGGGTGTTGTCAGTCCAAGTGCTACCAACCCCATTCAGCTTAATATTCTCCATCTCTTGATCGACCCATTTGTTCGATTTCATCCCCCGGTAGAGCGTACCAGCATGGATCGGCGCTTTCTCCAAAGCGGACATGAATTGCTTGGCCTTATCGGCATAGGCATGTCCGGCATCCCCCGACGCTATCGCCATTTTAATCGCTTTTTGCGACCCGCCTTTCCAAGTGCTAATTGACTGTCTCTCGGCCGGCGACAGCGTCTTCTTCCATTGATCCATCGCCTTATCAAGAGAACTGGGAACCGATTGTTTACTGTGAATTGATACTGACGAGCCGGTTTTGACCGATGACGGCCCCTGTCCCTTGGTAAGCTCGAACTCCTGTTTACCAGCGTATCCCTTCTGCTTGATGACCGCTTCTTTGAACCCAGCGAACTTCTTTTCGTAGACGTGCTCAAACTTTACCCCAGGATAGGCTTTCGCCAGCTTCTCCAGTTGTATAGCCTTCTTTGAGGCCGGATAAGAGAATACCACGTTTAGCTTATTGTTTTCCACTCCATTGGGATTAAGCAACTTGAGCTTGTCTAGTTGTCCCTTGCTGAATATCGTCGGGTCTTTGGCTACGATCTCATTTGCAATCGACTGTGCGATAGGAGTGAAACCAGCTTTAGAAACCACCTCTTTGGTTGGTACAGCTTTACCGCTGATGGACTTTACTTCCTCGACTTTGACGACCTTCGGGATCGGCTCCGCTTTGGTCGTGGTGGATGGGGTTTGCTGTGACTTATCCAATCGTTCCTTCAGATAGTCGAATCGACTGGCCATGATGTTGCGCAATCCCTGATCAGGGATCGCCTTCAGGAACTCATCGCGCTTAGGTAGTATCCCCTTGATTTGATCCTGGATGTCTTTCTCAGTCACGTTCTTGAACAAGTCGGCCGTGTTGGGATTCATCGACGGGTTGCGCAGAGTATCCAGCTCTTTTACTTGCCCATCGAATCCTTCCTTCAAAGCTCCCTGCGCGCGGTATCGTAAGGCCCCGCCGTTGTCGATCCGATAGACCTTATCCCCGCTAACCATTAGGTTGTCGTTGCTAAGCCCAGCCACGTCCCAATTAGCCATTAGGGCGTCGGCTACGAAGTTCTTACTGGCCTCTTCGCGAACTACATCCTTATACGTCTCACTCTTCCCAAATTCAGCATAGGTCTCCCCCTTCAGGAACTCCGACACTTTCGAAACGCTGTTGTCTGGATTGGCCACGATCTTGGAATCGGGCACGTCCACACCCAGCTTACGATACAACTCATCGGACAGCGCTTCGTTGACAACATGCCCCACATTGCTGGTCTTGGTCTTGACAACGTACTGCTTACCATCTTTATCTTCCATCAGCTTTGGATTGGTAGACCCTGGTAATGCCTTGACAAAGGTAAGCGACGATGGGTCAGGTAGGTCTTGGCTTCCAGCTGGCATACTAGCGGTTGCCGGTTCCGCACTAGGGATCATCCCCAGCTTGGTTGCTTCCTCCTTGACATACTCTTGTAACCCCTTAACTAAATCATCTTTGTATTTCTGTACCTTGGGGCTAAGCGTACCTGGATGGGCTTTCAAATCAGCAATCTTTCCAGCTAATGCAAGCGCTTTCATTTCCTCCACGGCATTCTTATTCGCCTCGACGTTCCCCGCTTGGCTAGACATGAAGAACGGTTCTTCGATTGATTTAACCTTCTTGGCGATTCCGGTTTCACGAGCAGTACCACCCCCACCCGGTGAGCATGACGGATCGACTCCCCCACCTTCGCCAGTTGGGCAGAAAACATTCTCGATAGACTGATTACTGGTCCATGACTCTTCGAGCGTAGTCCATCCGATCTCTTCAAAATGCTCCAATAGCGCTAGTCCAAACAGCGGGTTATCAGGCTTGATGATCACCTCCTCGTCGATTACCATATCCCCGCTTACCCGCCCGCGCAATCCTGGTACGCCATACTTCAGCCATTGGTCGAGTTGGTCGCCGCTAGGATTAACAATAGGCGCAACGACTCCAGCCTCTTCGAAACCAGCTACTTCTCCAGATGTGGAGCGTACTATTACAGCCATTGTTACTCCTGCCCTAGAAGCGCGGTTGAGTAATGAGCGTCGAAAATCGCCGCCATGCCAGGATGTCGCTGACGATACTGGGCCAGGAACTTACCCCCACCGCCCTCGTTTTTGTCGCGGTAGATTTCCCGATGGTATAGCCGGTAATGCTCAGCGAAGTTTTCCTTGTCGTTGTCCAGCCCGCGCGCGCCTACTACTCCGTACTTCGTTTCATATTCCTCGTGGTTTAACTTAATCCCATTTGGCGGATCGACCTTTACTTTGCTAAGTGCAGTCTTGTACTCCAAGGTAATTGCTTTAGTAGTTTCATTTTCGTGGTCCCAACTTTTGCCAGCTAAAGCGCTATGGATTGCATGGCCCAGCTCATGGCGATAGGAACCGCTGCGAGTCGTACTGCCCATTTCCAGCCGGCGCGTTCCCATATAGCACAAGGCTTCGCCGGATATTGGCCCGGCTTTGACATCCATCCCACTAAGCACCTGCAAGTCGTAGAGCGGAGTATCAACAAATTCCTTCTGGGCGGCGGCTACGTTCCCAGTGGTCAACGATGCTACCTTGGCTGATACCGCCGCCTTGTCATGTACTGCCAAAACATGAAGGACCGCATCTGGTGTTGCCGTCTTAGATGTCAGCAAGTGTGAGGTTACTTCGGCGCGTACCTGGGCGTTGTGCGCCTTGTCCGGCCCAGCCCCGCCCTTTACCGCCGCATGGACTTCCGCCTCGGTTCGGCCGACGGCTTGCGCTACACTTGCCACGGTAGGCAATCCAACCGGTTTACTACCCCCGCCAGGTTGCGTTTTAACGGCCTTGGCTTCGCTTGTGGCGGGCTTTGCCGGGGTGGGTAGTGGTTTATTACCTTGGGACGCCTTTATCGCCGCTAATAGGGCTTGTTTGTGTTCTTGAACCTTGGGGCTAAGTGTACCCTTGTGCGCCTCTAGTTCGGCTACCTTGCCCGCCTTGGCAAGCGCCCGCATTTCCTTTACGGCTTTCTTATTCTCCGACACCTTTTCCTTTTGGGAAGAAAGGAACTTAGGCTCGGATGGCAACTTAACAGCTGGGCTTGCACTACTGCCGCCGAATGAACCGCCAGTATCAGGCGCGCAAGAGGGATCGACCCCCCCACCTTCGCCGGTGGGACAGAACACGTTGTCAATCAAACCACGCTCGGCCAACCCCTCCAAGTCGCGAACTACCATAGCTGGGAATGACTTCGCTCCGAGCTTGAACAATGCCTCGCCACGATGCCCACCTTCGAGGATATATGGTCCGTCAGGGTGTCCATCGTCAACTACAATCAGCGGCGCTATTGTTTTCGAAGTGGCAATCTTATCAGCTAGTTTGCTGATCCGTTCAGTTTCCGATACCGAGTATGATTTTCCAGTCAGCCCTTGAAATTCCGACATTGGTACTTCGCGGATGCCTGGCAGAATCTCATAGTCATTTAGCTCGGCTGAAATTGAATCTTGATTAGGAACCTCAGCTAAAACAGTTCGGCCATCTACCAGTTCCTTCTTGCCAATCGCTCGGTAGGAGTCACTCCGGATATTGCTTGAACCGCTGCTACTTCCAGGCGAGCAACTAGCATCAATTCCCCCACCCTCGCCCGTGGGGCAGAAAACATTCAGTATCGACTCCGGCCGATCCTTGCTGATGTCCTTATCCGCGCCCAACCAACGGGTCTTGTCCAACGCTGCTTCGCTGTCTTCGGGATCATCCGATTCCAATGCCACCGACTTGCCGATAGCCTCTTCCACTTCAAACTTACCGCGTAGCTGGTCCTCGGTAGGCTCTCCCACATTTGCAGGAATGAAGCTGCACCTGCATTGGGGGTGTCGCGGAATCATGTTGTGGGCTTCTTCGATCTTCAGCACTACGCCTTCAAGCTCCTGGCATAGCTTACACACGCGCTCGTCGGCCGCAGTGCTCCACTCGACCATCACCCCCACTTCTTCAACGCCCATCTCTTCCAAGGCGTCTAGCTGTCCTTCTGCATGGGCGCGGATAATCTCGGTGCGGCTGATAACCTCGGCGCGCTTATAGCTAAGCCCCAAGTCCTCCACCAAGTTATCAGCTATCTCGCGCGGGTTAGAACCCTGTACCAATCCATCCGATAGGGTGCGGGTCATGATCGTGGCCATCTGATCCGTCATACCCTTAATGTCGGTGAAGGTCCGGCCGGCTAGGAGCTGGAGCTTCTCCACCGTTTCGGGTTGAGCAAACGAGGTGCGCATGAACTCATCGCGGCTGCCCTTATAGAAATCGGATAGGGTATCGACCGTCTGCTTTCCCAACGCTGACTTGGTGTAATCGTCAAAGGCTCTACCGGCTCCCTTGCGGAATCCGTCCTGGATGAACTGCTGCCAGTATAAATCCTTTCCCTTGCCCTTGAGCGGATTCTTCGGATCGACGTTGCCCAACAGCCCTTGTTTGGTTTGCTCTTCCAACCACTTGCGAAATTCTTCCAGCTTGGTGGCGCTGGTAGTGAACTGCCAACGACCGCCGACTAGAGCATTGCTGGTTCGCGCGTTCGAAGTGAATCCGGTCGGTAGTCTAGACTTTAGCCCGAACGCATCCTCATCGACCACCAGCTTGACAATCTTTTCCTTTAGCGCCTTGAACCGCCTACGTAATTCAGCAGCAAACAACCGTCGTAGCGTGGCCGTTCTGGTTGGGTCTACCCGCAGGGGGTTGATCGGCGTTTTGCGCTTGGGATGTGACTTGGCGGGTTTACCGCCCGTGGAACGTGCCCTAGTATTGGTAATTCCATCGAACCATACCTCTTGCATTTCTGGGGTCAGGTAGATGAATGCTTGCTGATTGACCAGCATTTCTACTTTGCCGGCCGATTCAGGAATCTTCGACTTGTTAGCATCCAACAGTGCGCGCTTGGCAACGACGTAGGTTCTAACTCCGCCTTCTTTTGCTACGGCTAGTGCTGCATAGTCCGGCAAAACCGTCGCGATAGTTTTTACCAGCCGATCATAGAGCCGTTGTCGGGATTCTTCAGCGGCGGTAAAGTGCAACCCATCAAGATTCTCTTTTTGGGTCAACGCTACTAGCGATGCTGTAACTTTAGAGAACACCTCATGTGCAGACCCAGCTCCAGTTACCTTGAAGCCCCCCTCGCTATCGGCGAATTGAACTGCCTTTAACCCCAGACCAGTTTCAGCCATTTGCTTAGTATCGTAGGCTAGAACCTGGTATTGATTCCCGCTGCTGGTCTCAAAATTGAATATCCGATCGCCGTCGGAATCACGCCCCCACACATCCAACTTTTGCTCGCCGCTAAACCGTGCTTCGTCGCTGTGTTGGTCGTAAAATTCATGCAGGTAACTGACCCTCTCCACACTGTCGTCGAACTCGTTCCCCACCTCTTCCTGATACTCCCCAGTTTTCCTTTCTTCGGCCTTGCTCACCGCTTCGTCAATCTTCTCCTCAACCTTATCACGATACCCATGCAAGGCGCTAATCAGTTCTCGCGGCGCATCATGTTCCTCCATCAAGTCGATCATCTCAGAGACCGCATCGGTTCCGTTGGATGAACTATCTTGATACCAATCCTCTGCTACTTTCAGCAACTCTTCAGTATCAGTCTCCTCGTCGCTATGCTCCTTGATAATCTCATCCATCTCAAAACCGACAACTGACTGTTCAGCTACTTTTCCAGCGATTTCATCACGATCGACTTCGGGCGCGAAGTCCGATACCTGTTCATCTACCCAGCTATTCTTTGCGTCGTCAATCGCTGACTCCATATTAGCCTCTTCGCCCGGAGTCATCGCCTCCTCGATAGCATCGGTGTCCCACCGCTCGATTTTCCATCCGCCAAACTGTTCCTCAGTGAGCTGAATCTTACTAGCATCCTTCAGCACTTTATCCTTGCGAGATTCCTGCTTGTCTGATCTACCGGCACTCGAAGTCCCGCCCGGCGAGCAAGAAGCATCTACCCCACCACCTTCCCCCGTGGGACAAAATATGTTGCAGATCGAACCCTTGCGACGACCTCTAGCGTTGCGTACAAGGGCCTTGGCTTGCGATATGCGGCGTTTTGAGGCGGAAAAGGTAGTTTGATACGCCCCAAGGTCCGAAGGGCTTAAAACGCGACGGATTTGATTTTGAGTTGAACGACCGATCCACTTACCACTAGAGTCAATCTCGACCACTTTCAGAGGCATCGTTTGTGCCCCCTGAATAGCTAATGCTGACCCTCTAGTATTTCCGTCCTCTAGGTAGTAAGTTCCGTCTGGGGTCTTTACCGCCCAAGGGCCAATATTAAGAAACTTACTCCCCGGTGCCATCGGCTCGCCAACTGCCGGGGACGCCCCGCCTTTGAGAAAGTATTCAACCTTGGCCGGGCTAACGGTTCGTTGTACAGTTCTCAGCTTTTCGATTGGGACTTGTTCAATGGGCAATGCTAATTTAGCTGCGCGGCCGATCCCAAGATTTCCTTTATCGTATGGTGCATCGGCGTAGGTAAATGCTGATTGACCGTCCTTTACCCTAGACGACGCTACTGCTGAAGTAAGACCGGAACCCCCGGCAGTAGAGCCACACGACGGGTCTACTCCACCACCTTCTCCCGTGGGGCAAAAGACGTTCACCCGCAACCGCTGCGCATGCCCCCTACGGATTCGGTAATTCAGGGACATCCTCTAGCCCTCGCTCTATTTTGGGATCGCGCTCGAAGCCGTGGAACAGTGGTACAGCATACTGACGGACTTCAGGATCGTTGCTTGTCAACCGTTGGATTCTAGTAGCATACAGTTCAATCCGGTCGGCGATATGCCCCAGGGCTATCCCACTGCTTTCTACCCTACGCTGACGACCGATTTCCCCGCGCGTGCATTTGGAGCATCGCAACGTCAGCTTGTACTTACCGTAGAGCTTCGCGCCACAACCACTGCAACGGGGAACGATCCGGCGCTCGGCTGCCCTAGCTCGTTTAGCCTTGCGCCGGCACTGGTCACATAGACCGTCTTGGGAAACCCCGCGTAGCTCAGCCTTACAAACATCGCAGCAATGTAACGGCACTTCCAACGACTAGCCTCCCAGCGGGGAACCGTCTTCAGGGTTGACCAGCTTTTCACCTTCCTTAACCTTGATCGGCGATACTGGCGCGGGGGGAGCCTCTTCGGGAGGCGCGCTTGGGATATGCCCAGCTACGATTTCATCCTCGGTGTCCGGGTTAGCCTCTTCCAAGTGTTCAACCGCGCCTTCCACAATGGACTCAGCCTCCTCAGTAGTGTAGCCCATAACGCGGGTGTAGAAGTCCATCGGCTGCATCATGGCTTCGCCATTGCCGCCTACAAACGCAGTGATAGCCGTCGTCTTCAGATTGGCGACGTTAGCCTTTTCGGTCTCGGTCATGTCTTCAGTTTCCGGCCAGTAGACGCTATAGCCTTTTGGCTGTGGGAGCACTTTGAGATTGATAAGCCGGTCGATGAAAGGGATAATCAACCGTGGCGTGAGTTTGCGTACTCGACGGCGTATGTACTTCTTACGCCAGTCCCGCTCGTCTTGACTGCTGGCAAGCTCTCCACGCTCCGACCCTTTGAAGATACGGATAGGACATTCCATACCGATGCAGATGGCTTCCAGTAGCACGTTTATTTGTGTGGTCGGATCGGACACCGCTGGACTAAGCACCTTGGCGCTAAGTCCGGTCGTAACCATGTCCCGTTGTAAACCGTTGTTGAACTGCTCCAGTTGATCCTTCAGGTTTTGAATGTCAATATCCACGTCGCCGCCCAACTGCGGGTGAGTCTCCCACGATCGGCCAGCCATGCCGTTGCGCCAGTAACCCTCGGCACTGGAGCCGTAGACTTTAGCCAAATCCATCAAGCGGTTGAACGGTTGCTTCATGCGCGGGATGGCAGCAAGATCGCTACTGGCAAGTCCGTCGATGACAACGTGTAGACAGCGGGTCCAATGCACCTCGGAGGTAGTCAGCGAGTCCCTTGCACCACCCGATATGCCGATTTCCTGATCGGTTTCATCGTCGCTGAACTTGACGTTGTAGGCTTCAGGCTTACCATAGCGGCGATCGCTGACATCGTTTACCCGGCGGGCAATCTGGGCCATCGACTCGTCGAAGGGTCGGACAAATAGCAGCTTCATTCCCTCTTTAGGTCTAACCGGCTCGTTCAGCGGCTTGCCGTCATCGAATCCGAACAGCAATACTCCGTAGTGCCCAATGCCAGATAGCTCGTCAGCACGGGCGAGAATGTCCCATAGCGGGCTGCCTTCTTCATCTTGGTAAAAGGACTCCTCATCTCTCAGCGATTGCCCTAGATCGTCGATGGCCATTTCGAACGGAGTTACGGTGTCCTCATCCTCGGACTCGAAGATGGTCGGTGATACCTGCCAACAATAGCTGGACATAAGCGACACGATCCGCGCTGCTACTTCATTGCGGTTATACTCGTGTTTGTACTCCTGAGCGGTGATCGCTGCGGGATAGCCACATTCGTCGTCGATGTTCCGACGGGGGTCTAGGGCATTGCCCCGTTGCCGGCTAGGCTTGTCCAGCGAAGTGAGGTTATTTACCAGGCTGGAGAATTGCTGGGTCAGTTGTTGAACCCGGTTGACCATAATCAGGTCATTAGGGAAAAGTCCATAGAGTCCTTGACTGACTCCGTTACGTCCGTTCCTGCGCGACATTGGTGAACTCCCTCAGCTTAGCTTCACAGTTTGCGGTATCAGCTTTGAGCCAGCGAATTCGTTCCTGGAACAGGTCCAGGTTAAGTGGCATGGCCCGGTTCCCCTTACGTTGCCCGTTGGGGTCGATGTTCGGCACAGTGTACTGGAGCATTCCATTGCGGGCACTTTGGATGTTGGTCAGTTGGATTAGTTGGTCCTCCAACCTGCTCAACTCATGCCGTACCGTACTATAGCGAATTTGCCAATAAGAACACAATAACGATTCCAACTCAGCGGGATCATCGGGCGGGGGCCACTCAGGACCGGCGTAGTCAGTGGACGAATACTGAAACCCGTCTTGAAACAACAGCTTCTCGTTATAAGGAACCGGATCGCCATGCTCAGCACAGAAGTTCCGGAAGTAGGCGCGCCAGTCAAGCCGGATCGCCGGGACTCGTTGGAGCGGGTTGAGAATTTGCACTACACCGCCCCCGCATGACTCTTGAACACCCTTCGTTCCCTACAGTACACAGCCAATACCAACGCATCAGCTTCGTCAGGACTTACCCCACATATCTCGATCATGGTGGGCTTCTTGTCCTGCCCCTTGGGCGCGTCGGGATTGCGGCGCTTGGGCGGTAGGTACATGCGTCCCTCTTTATCGTACCACAGTGGGATAATCGCAAGCTGTTGTCGCAACGACGGCCCCCCGTCACTACGCGGCTCAGTGATAATCTCGGCGGGCATGGCAAACTCACTTACCAGCGATCCGTCTACCCGCTGGATAGGGCGTAGCAACTCCCGTAGTAGTCCATACATTTCGGCCCGGCGATTCTTGTATACGTACTTGTCTTCGGCTTTCACCCTACGCTGGGGAACGGTGTACTCCCCGTGCTTGATTTCAGGCGCTACTGCCTCACCGAACCCTACGGTACGGACTTGATAGCCCATCGACCGTAGCTGATCAGCATGTTCCCTACCGCCGCCCCCGGCATCGAACATGATGTTTGAAGCACTAAGACTGTACTTACGCATCAGAGCTAAGGTCTTACCAGGAATCACAGCAGTATCTGGCGTCTTCTCCATTACCAGCTCAACGATACCTAGATCGTCGATCGCACACCAAGCAGTATTGTTGTCGCCCTGTGCCGTATCGCAGCCAAGATACTTGGCGCATCGCTTGACGCCTCTTAGCTGCTCAGCCCTTGTCTCAGCGAGGTTCAACCAGTCGGGTGGATAGAGTAGGTTTTCCGCACCCTCATAGAACTCAGCATCAAGCGCTACACATTGCCTTACCTTATCCCACAGCTTTCGGTTCTTTAGGTACTCGCTCCAGGGCTTGACCCCAGGCACGATGATTTCATCGGTAGGCTCGATACCAGCACGTATCTGGGCACGGGCGTAGCGAATGTTAGGTGAATCCTCGGCGCGTATCTTAATTACCTTGCGGTAGTACCGCTGCCTGGGAACCGGTGGAGCTTTTTGAACAAGAGAGGTAGACACTACTACTACAATCCCCTTTCCCCGAACTTAGCCCCGGTCCATACTGGTTTCTCATCCGCCAGCAAATCCCCTTCTTTACAGCCTCGATAGTAGAAGTTGGTGCATGGTAGTGGATTACCAAATATCAGCTTCCTATGCGCCCACGTATCCGCTGCATTGTAATCGGCGTCGTCTAGGCTGGATGCCTCATCGCCCACGAATAGCGTATGCGGGATTCGTTGGCCGTCAACCATACGGCCCCATTCAAGATGATGCCCTTGCAGTCCTTCCCCTTGTGCCGCTACCCTGCCGATTACGTAGCTGAGTCCGTCTATTCGCCGATCGACCATCTTACGCAGGTGTAAGAAATTGATAACCACTCCACTGGTCATCCCCTTGCTGTACTCAATCGGGTACATAGGATGGCACGTCTGAATAAATCGTCGTATCTCACCCCACAGCACAACTTCCAACTGGGTACTGTCAACGCTCGTTGTAACGATGCGACAGGGATGGCGGGTAAGAAAGAACCACAGGATGATGAACGCAGCGGTAAAATCCTTCCCCAGCTTATTGCCGGCCTTAACGAAGGTTTCGTCGTTGTCTCTAACGCTGTAGATAATTTCCCGTTGCTGCTTATAGAAGGTGTAACCCGGCCACAGCAGCTTAGCGAAGCGCATCGGATCGGCTGGTAATCGCCTCATCACTTCCCCTCCCCGCCTTGTCGCGCCGGCTTAATTCGGCCATCAATTGCTCCGGTTTCCAGTAATGTTTTTCTCTGCTCAAGCAACAGTTCGTTTTTTCCAAGCAGTTCATCGCGCTGGCGGGCCAACTCTGGCACTTGTGCAAGTTGTCCAGTGAATATGTCGCACGCAGTTTCCGCCCGCTGGAGCCGCTCCTTAAGGTCGGCGACTTGTTGGTGATGGATCATGGCATTGTTTGTTAGCTGCTCTGTCAGTTCTTCGCATTCAGAGTTTAACGCGACCGCCTCCTCCTCAGCCGCCTTGCACCGCTCTTGCAACTGGTCGCGCTGGCTGGTCAGGTCGGTGATTTTTTCGTCGCGTTCCGCAATAAGTGACATTGTTCCATTGGTAATAGTGGTCCATGCAGCCTCCGCCCGCTTGCACCGCTCGATCAACGGACGCAGGTTGTTGACGGCGGCGACGATGCCGGCGCACCATGCACAGTCACTATGGATGCTGCACCACGTCCTGCACTGTGGCGCGAACATTCGCTTCGCATCGAGCGCCAGCAGCGCGTCGAGGTCTGGGTCAATGCATTCCAATGGCGGACGCACACAGAGACACGCATGCAACGCTTCAACAGGCGCGACAACGACATGGCCGCCGACGTTGATTCCGATTGCCCCGTCTTGGGTAACGTGGATGCTCGGCGAATAGTAGTCGCCGGGAACCTGCCGCCAAATTTCGTGGTCGGTGTTTTTTGCTGGCTCACTTCCCATCGTTCGCCGCCTTTCGCACCGCCGCCCAGGCGGAATCTTTGTCGGGGTAATTCTTAATTCTGCCATCGGCTTGTCTGATGTAAAATCCACCCATACGACTTGGCTTCACCAGCAGCCCCTTCAGCCGCTCGATCTCGTCGAGGGCGGCAGCCAGGGCGTCAATACGTGCTTGTGTTGTGCCGGCTAAACACAACTGCCGATCCGCCGCAAGGTCGCGCAGGTCGTTCATTGATAGTTTCCCCCACCGCCGTAAAATTCATCTTTGGCTTTCCGCAGCCGCTCGACTTCGGCCTCCAGTTCGGCGATGCGTTTGAATACGAAATCCATCCGGTCGCCGATTCGGCACCCACATTCCGAATGCGGCCCGCCTGGATCGATGGGGATACCTTTGGCGTCAAGGTATTTGTGCGTCCAATCCTTAAACTTCTGCCGCTCTAAAAGATCACCCTCCAGTTCGCGGCAGCGGCGGGCTAATCCAGCAACCGTTCGATCAACGAAAGTGCTGCCCCATTTCCAGACGCCGAACATTTGTTGCAAGTCATCCGCCGTCGGCTCCGGCACTACGTCCACCGAGGGGATCGAAAGCTGCAAGAAGTCGATCATTGGGCCAACTGTACCTTTCCGCATTTGTGGCATTGCCGGTAACTGCCGCGCTTTGTCCAACACCGAATCCACCGGCTCCAAACGTGACGACACCATTTCACTTCCCACCTCCCATTAGCACGTTGCTTGCGGCGGCTTTGGTCTTGTGCAGCAATCTTTTTGTTAGTGTTGGTTTGGTGCCACTTTCCATGTGTGGATTCCTCCCTACGCTTTCTCTTTCCCCCTCGTTTCCACTTCCCGAATCCTAGTCTCGATTATATCCTCGCAATCATCTGCGGTGTTCCACAGATCACCCCAATCCGGTTTGCCTTGCGCCTCTCCTACCGATACCTCCAATGCTGCATACAATCCTTTGTGCTTCATAGCCATATCCATAGCTGTAGCTTTGGGGACTATCTTCAGCTTGGTTTTGACCAGCTTCGTGGTAGTGGTTCCATCGTCGTCTTCATTCTTCTTGATTGTCTCCCAGAGCACCTCTTGCTCAATAGCATCAACAGCACAATCAGCTCTGTCGTTAATGTCCCAATGATCTTTAAGCTGACCTTGGCGCTCATGTCCCAGCGGATACTCAAAATCAGACCTGCGGCGAGTCACACAGCATATAAGGTGGTACAGAATCTCTTGGGGGTCTACCTCATACTTATCCAGCTTGGCTTTGGTAAGCGCTCCGATAGCCTGTTGGACGTGGGCACGCTGAAGCAATGTCCAAGCTGTATTGGAAGCACCCTTCTTAGCATACCCAGCTCTCACAGCAGCCTGTGTAGCATTCCAATCCTTGAGGTATTCACTTACAAAGGCCCGTTCCTTATCAGATACGAACCTGTCAGCATACAGTCTCTGCTTTACTGATGTACTTGCCATAGTTATGCTGTTAATCGCTCCAGAACGTCTACAGAGTGTAGGCTAGTATAATACATACATTTGTAGTAGCTACATCTGTACTAGGTTTTCTCTTTGAACGTCGCCACGATGAAATTGAACACTGGATCATCTGCAGCGTTACCACTCCAAAACCACACCGATTTTCCGAGCTTCCCTGCTAGTCTAACTTCAGCGGCAATCCCTTGCGACCGGTCCCAGCCTGCAATCGTCAGCACTACCACCGCATTGCAGCGTTCGATGAACCACGTATCGAGCTTCTCCCAGTATTTCCAATCGCCGTCGAGTCCAAACAAGTGCATCGGGTGAGAATGGGCTATCGGACTAAACGTCAGTACGTTGGCATAGATCAGCTTAGCTGTTGCTTTAGCTGCTTCCAACGCCCGCTGCTCTTTCATCAAAGGGTCGGGATGGGAGTAAGGACTGGCCAGGTAAAGCATCAGCTATTTCAACCCTTTCTTTGCGCGCTTTAGCAAGCACTCTTCACACAACCCACGATCGCCGGCCTTGTCCACCTCGTGCTTCCCGCATACCCAGCACATTCGATTACCGGTAACGCGCGCCATACCCAACAGTATCCTACAGCGATCGCAGAACCCATACTCCCCAAGAAACATGCCCTCGCCGCACTTGGTACAGCGTTGGTCAGGTAGCGGAAAACTGGAAATGGTAATCCCAGCCCAATCCATTGCCGTACCATTCAATACTCGCGCATTGATGTCAATGGTGCTCATAGCCCTAGCTTACCCTAACCTCGCGGCAATAGTTTGTGCAACTTCGGGATGGACATTAACGTACCTTCGATCCTGGGTATCGCATTCTCCAACAAATACTTCGGATTAAGGTCTATCCCCACGGCCCAACGGCCATAGCGCAAGGCGACCGATGCGGTTGTGCCGCTCCCCATGAATGGGTCCAGTACGATACACGGCCGAACCGGATGCTGATCTAACGGCAGGTCCGAAACATATTCAATGACAGTAGTTTCAAATTCCTTATCCGGTTCAGGCAATGGCCAATTTGGCCCCTTGCCATCTTGGTACATACCATGCTGAACTCCATCCTGGCTGTGGTCGTGATAGCTGCCATACCCTACCCGCGTTCCCTTACACTTGACGAACTTCCCATTACAAGTGCACGTCGGCTCCCAGCCAACCGTCTTTACCCTTGCCCCGGCGACGGTATTGGCGCAAGTATTTATTGCTGACTTGGCTGCCCTTGCCCTCCCCTGATCCGACTGTCCTGGAACACCGCTTTTCCTCCCAACCAGTTTCTCAGTTGACGATCTTGCATTACCATGAGGCGATTGTCCCGGCGGACTATAAGCCCCACCTGTTAGCTTAGGAGGAACCCGCTTGACATAATCGTTCGGCCGTTCCCTCGTCAGCTTCTCCTGCTCCGTTACCCTGCGCCACGGCGCTCCGCACTTGGCACAGCATCCATATTCGCTGGTTCCTGCCAGTATACACGGCTCGATGAGCTTCTCTGGGAAGGTCGCAAAATGCGCCCCCTCATAGCCTTGCCCAGCGACGGTCCATACACTACGTTTGTTGCGACCGGTCGGAGCATACGCAGTAGTTGTCGCCCCATAGCGGTCTATGCAAGCCACGCTGTCTGGTTTCTCCTCATGCTTCTTAGCTGCTTGGGATTGCTCGACCCTTCGTTTCAACGCTTCAGGATCGGTCTTCAGTTCCTCCCTAATCGCCTCGGCGTCATAGAAGTACCTTTGCTGTTTAGTCAGCAGAAAAACGTATTCATGCGACTTAGTACAGCGATTGGTTACGCTCTCTGGCATTGGTGACGGCTTGGCCCAGACAATATCCTGCCGCAGTATCCAACCGTCAGCCTGTAGCGCCAGCGCCACCCGCCAGGGTATAGCTACGATGTTTCCGGGTTTCAAACCTATCTTACCTCGCAGTGACGATTTACCAGATCCATAGGCGACGTAAGTGCCACCATGAAAACCCTGCTTATGGCCATCCTTTTTATATATCTTCTGCTGTTTCCTTGGATCGACTACACCCATCCCTGCACCAAGGTTAGCAGCGTAGGTGTCCCCATAATTGAGCCACACAATACCATCATCGCGCAGCACTCGCCATATCCCCTGGAACACGTCAACCATAACGCAGGTATGGCACTCCCCGCACCGGTTCCCTGTGGCCCAGCCGAGACAATCGGGCGATTCCTCAGAGCCTATTTGCCGGTCAATCCGCTTAGCGCCGCATTTGTTGCAGGAACTTCCCAAACGTACCGTAGAGCAGCGTGGCGATCCTTGCCAACCGGCTGGCCGACTCATTACTACACCGTGTGCCGGACTATACCCCTCTTTGCGATCGCCAGTTATTCCATGCTTGTGGTCGCACTGCGGATCGCCTCCCTCCCATTCGGCCGTACCATAGTCCCGCAATCCCCAGTAGGGAGGCGAAGTAACCACCATCTGCACGCTCTTCTCCGGCAGCTTAGCCAGCACTTCCCGCACGTCGCCGCAGTACAATTGAACCGCGCGTCCATCGGCCGTGGTCCAATATGGCTTTATTTCCTCGGTACTTCCCGCAACGCCTTCAGCTCCCGGTATTTGATTTCGGCCCTGATCGTCGCTTGGTTGTCCATCCCGTAACGAAGCAACAGCCGGAGATACTCTTTCTCGGCTATCCTGACTTCCCCGGCAGACGGCTTCTTCATTCTCCACTGCACCTTTCTTGGCAAGTGACGTAGGGACTCCGATCTTAGGCACGCTGGTAAACCTCCTTATAGAGTTTCTCGATGTTGGTTGTCAGCTTCCATCTCACCGATCCGTCCTTTTCAGACTTGAACTGTTTTACGACTTCCAAGTGTCGTAGGAACCGAAGGATTTTCCACACCTTCTCTTCGCCACGGTTGGCCGCCAATCCGATGGACTTGGAGCTGGAGCCATTCTCCCCCACATTAGCCAGGTGAGTCACAATCTCCAGCACATATCCCCGCGCCGTGTCCTTAGCCACTTTGCGGACCCGCTCCATTACCCGCTCATTGGACTTCGGTTCGTTTAGCACGATAGACAGATTCACCGCCAAGCGGATTAGCTGTTTAACCAACCTAGCACTAAACTCCCGCGTAGCCTTTTCGTCGATGTCCTCTTTTCGCTTCGGCGGGCGGGCGCGCATATAGGCGATGAACTTGCCCAACCGGTTGCACTCGCGGATATGGTCGTCTTGCATATCGGTCTCTTTCGATAGCTGCTCGGCGTTGTTCCGCAGGTACTCGGCATATCCCCCGGTAAGCGCCATCGCTTCGGCCAGCTCTTCAGGGTATTGCGA
>ERZ1292623.1068-Hain-H51-01um-R1-1068-length-27261-cov-5_pt1 | contig 27261 bp, 38 predicted proteins | sample MGYA00564398_ERZ1292623 | MGnify/ENA primary metagenome ERZ1292623 (study PRJEB36523, sample SAMEA6512633) | groundwater metagenome | collected 2019-01-07 | study: AquaDiva: Metagenomics assemblies of 32 groundwater samples | reverse complement strand
CCTTTGGTCATCCATCGTAACGCCACCAACCAATCAGCTTTACTAATCGGTTGCCGAGATTCAATCGCTTGATACACACGTTTCACAGCATCGAGTTCAAAGGCGGGCGCTCCCGCAAGCTCTCGGCGTAGATCTGGAAGTTTTTTGAGCCACTCTCCGCGTGCGGTATAGAGGTTGGCTTGTGCTTGGCGCAATGAATGTAGATCCTCTTGTGCAGTCACCTGGCCTGGGATGAGTTCACGCTTCACTTTTTCTGTTTCAATCTTCTCTCGATTGAGGTCTGTGCGTGATTGCCCTAACGCGGCCTTGTAGGCCATGCCACTTTGCAAGGCTTTCTGTCGTGACTCAGCAACATTTTGCTGGAGTGGGGTGAGACGGGCATTTGGATTCACACTGATTTCAGATTGCTGGTCAGGTTGAGCGGGAGTAGATCGCATTTGTGTAGAGACTTTGGGCATCCCTTGCTCATCCATTTGGAAGGGTTCAGCTGGGATCATATGGGCATATTGCTGCATTAGTTGATTGGCCATGAGTTCATTCGGTTCAATCAACCCTAAGCGCACTGTTTCCTCAGCGGTCGGCCCACCAGGATTTGCATGCTGTACCCACTCACTTGCAATCACATCGGCGGCCATTTTGTGGGCAAGCGCGGCGGATTGCCCATGGTTATAATAGTAATCGGCAAATCGGTCGCCAAAGGACATCCCACCTGTTAATGAATCCACCAGTTTACGGTATCCTTTTTCAATACTTTTAGGATCTCCACCCGCGATACCTTGACGGATCTCTTCGACAGGACTCATGACAGTTTTGTCGGCATACCCTGATTCAATGGCTGAAAGTAAAGGACGTGACTCCTTCGCAGGTCCTGGGTCTACCCGCTCAACTCCTGGACTCGCTTGTGGCGGTACGACAGGCCCGTGTGACGCGACCGTCATCATATCCTGGTATTGCTTGGGGTCAAAGGACATGGTTGATGGGTCAATATTCATATTCCATGGGGCGACCACACTCATAGGTGGGTTTTCAATTGTCTCATCCTGTGGTTGACCTAACGCCATCGTGACCTCATAGATTACAAATGTGTCGTGTGCTCACTCGAACGCGGTGCGCCAGAGATCTCACAGTATTGGACTGACTCAATCACGGTACGTCGAAACGTATCATGTGTTGAAGCAGGCCGCGCAATATTAATTAGGGACTTTTGATACTTCGGGCATACTACAGTCTCACCTGCTAACCTCGTATCAATACATGAAAAGCACGTAGGATAGGCATCAGGTGATACCGTACTATCGTGTTGGTCATAGCGTTGGTGGTCGTAAGGGAGGTCATATTTATGGATATATGCCCAGATATCATCATCCGTCCAATCAGTAAAGGGTACCACTAAGCGCGTCGTACCCAGTTGACTAATAGGTTGAACGATAGGACCTACTGCCCCAAACTCAGGGTGGTCACTTCCTTTATGCCCATGAAAGGTGGCATCCCAGGGGTAGTCGTGTTGCTGGGCCTTGGGGCGTAAGAGTAAATCTTCTACTGCACAGAGGTACCGTGTCTCGTGAGGTAAGCGAGGTTGAAGGCCAGTCGCCAAAAACAGTGTCCCACCCTCACCTGTTGTGTACCCATGGAAGACTTCAAAGAAGTCTTTATGTTGATAATCTATCGCCACGCGAGGCCATAAATCATACACCTCTAAGTCCCATGCTTGCATTACCGTATGCGCGTGGGCATGTTTCTCATGGAACTTGGCGAATCGAAAGAACAACACCGGGACTTTACGAAGTCGCAAACACATATGTAGGAGCACAAGGGAATCTTTCCCAAAGCTACATAAGACAATGGGGTTGCGTGCTGTCGCTAATTGTTCACGAATAATCTGTAATGCCTGGCCTTCTTTATGACTCATAGAGATTTACGAAAGGTAAAGGAACACTCTTCTAATAGCTCTATCGACAAAGGATGATTAGGGAAGTCTTGACATATCTGAGGTCGTGTCTCATAGATAGCACATTTCGCTATACCATTATTCCATTGTAGGTGCCCACAGTCACCTTGTGCATTCTCACCAATAAAGGGCGCTGTGTGGAACATAGGCTTGAGTTGTGATTCCCACAATGGATGCTGTTTCCACCGTGTAATACTACAGCATGCCCCACAAAACCTATTACAGGCTCCCACGCGAGTCAGCGCCTCCGGGGGGTACATGACCAATGGCCGCAGACTAGAATGCAACGGCAATCGTCCCCCCAACTGCCGCAGTTTTAGCAGCCAACGCTGCCGCAATTCCAGGCCCAATTAATGAGCTTCCATCAAAACTAGACTGTGATCCACTGCCTTGGCTCGCCCCACTACTTGCCAGTAAATTCGAGAGGGTCTGCATGGGGGTCATGCGATAGCCAAATGCGGCTTGTCGCAGGGCGGGAGCCATTTGGGCGCGTGTCAATGCCATCTGTATTGACTGTGGTATGAGCTGCCCTGAGGCCATACGGACGGCATCCCCTACCACCGCCTCAATATTATTCGGGGTACTGAATCCACGCTGTGCCCGTGAGCCTGAGGCTTGTGTGAATAAATCTCGCCCTAGCTGGTATGTCCCTTCGGTCGCTGATGTCGGCAATCCATAACGGCCTAGTGGAAGTAACTGATCGACCGTTGACATATACTGGAGTCCACCAGAGTCATTGGCGGCCTCACGTGAAAATCCCTCCGTATCCGTAAATAAGTTTCTACTCTTATCAGAAAAATATGCATGCTCATCTGGAGCTAAGCCACGAGTACTTGACGATGATTGACCACCACTCCCAAACGACATAATATACTCCTCTATATTACAGGGGTTTCCATTTTACGAGCGTCAACCGTGGTGCAAGAGAATACCCATAATAGAGGGCTCCCTGTAACCGTGCCCAGTTCATACTACGATGGAGTGTACGCACGGCATCCCGCCCATGTCCCCACCAGGCGACTTCTTGTGCCATACGATACCAAGGGGGATCAATTTGATTAAACACTTTTGTCACACAGGTCGAGTCACCAATAGTCGTGACATAGTAATCGGGTTGTTGTAATACCCACTGCATCCAGGCTGTACACTCAGGAATGGATAACCCAGGGTGTAGCTGTGTAATACCTGCAGCAATATTAGGGAATGGTTCGTGTGGGGTCAATAGGTGTCACCTTATTAAGTATTTCAAAGAGTCTACTTGTGGTGTCACTATAAAAGCTATTCAATGCCTCAACCTTAGAGGTACTTGCGTCAGTACGCCCTTCGAGTAGACTCACCCGTACTTGTAATTGGGTGATAATACTTTCTAACGCCACCACTCGTTGATCGAGTCGTATTAACGCTTCATTGGTCATCTTACGCTCCTGCGAAGATAATATAATTGAGGGCAATCCACGGCTGCGTGTTGCTATGGGCTCCGTCGCCGCCAGTTGATTTAGTTTGCGTGTCACCAGTCGATGCGTTGTTGTTTGACGACACAGAAGTTCCCGCAGTCGCAGTGAATAGGCCATGCGTGTGCGCGGGCATCTCTGCTGTCACCAACGTATGCGTCTCTGTTCCACCCACTCCGCCCAACGTATCGGCATTCGCGCCATTGGTTGAAGCAGCGGTGATGCGATTGGCTGCACCATCAACACCCATCGGTATTCGACCACGCAGGTCAGGGAGATTAAACGTCGTGCTATTATCACCAATCCCGTATACGGTACTAATCACCGTAAATAACTTTGCGTAGGTCGTGCGACTGACGGCAGCCCCATCACAGAGTAACCAATGCGTAGGTGCTGCACTCCCTGCATAGGCATTAATGATACCTATCGGGGTATGATTTTGTATGATCATTTCAGTGGCAGAGGTAGCCAACAATCCATAGTCTGTCGTCAATCCACTAAACCCTGTACTTTTTAATGTCCCATCCGCGCTTAGTAAGACAGCTAGACGAGCGACTAAATCTGCAACACTCCCTTTGAGTATAGTTCCATCACCAAGCACTGTTTCTACAGCAATCACACCGCTAGCCGCACCATTCATCTGCTGGAAGGTCGCATCGAAGGTTCCATCCAGTGTTGTTTGTGTGTCAATACCACCTGTGGCATAGGTCGAATTTGTGTTGGAAATATTTGACATAGTTACTCGTAACTAATATTGATCTCGCCAGCATCGAAAGCATCAGTGCCATTTACTGTAGTAATTCGTACCCTGTCTAACACTGCTGACAGAGCTTTAATACCTGTCATTTCCACTGCAGCACCTATAGCTAGCCTAAGAAGGCCAGCGCAGCACCAAGTATTTGTCGAGGCATTCTCTAATGTAAGTGTAACCGCGCCAGTGATAGAGTTAGAGGCAAGATCACTGGGATAACCAAACCCAGTTGTATAAGAAGTAATACCACCAGATGGAGTCCAACCATCAGAAGAATAACCTGTTGCCTCTATACCTCCAGAGTCGCCTATTTGTATAAGGTGATGAGATATGCCGTTCGTTGAAACAGTATTAAACATAACTGTAATGCGCTTTACACCAGCAGGTATGCTAGTAAAGTCTATAAATGTACCAGATGTTGAAGCCTGCGGGGTCGCCAAGGTAATGGCTGTCAATGAGAGATTACGGTCTGGTATCGTGAGTGTACGTGTGGTACTCGCTGTAAGCCCATCCACCTCAAATGCGAGTTGCTTAGTAATATCCGCTGACCCTGTAATACGAAAGGTATTATCAGGTGGTTTATGCACAAAGTCTAATACCTGCTGCCCCGTAGCGTTCTTGGTCAGGCCTGAACTCACATCGACCACAGGAAGCAGATCACCTATAGCCAATACATCTATGGTCGTCAGTGCGCTAATCTTAACAGTCATAGTTATCCTGAGGGTTGAGAACGTGAGCGTTGATTCGCCAAAATATGTATGCGGTCAATCGTAAATCCTGCAATGAGACCTAACACAATCGACTCAGCATCCTCTGTAATAAGTATCTCCCCACTTTCTGTCGTCAATTCAATCGTGCTCACAGTGTCAAATGTTTGATCTACTCTAGCTGAGATACGCTGTGTCATGCCATTACGATCAATAAAGGCTTCATAGCGGTTTGGCAGCTGAGTACGTGGCCCCACTTCTGCCACGAGACTCGCGATGACTGGCGCACTCGTCGATCCTGAAGTGGCAACCTGTGTAATTTTAAGACTACAGTAATAAAATATCCTATCAATCAATGACGTAAATAATTGAATGGCTGCAAACCCAGAGGCCCATTTGGTGCCATCAGACCATTTCCACCCACTACTCCATTTCGCCATCGTTAGACTTCAGTAATCGCAACATTGGTAATAATCGCTCCATCTAAATCAAACAAGTCTACGATGGGCGCTCCAGCAAAGTTACGGAGTTCAAAATTGAGTGAACGAATATATTTTTCTCGACTAAATGTACCAAAGGACTTAAAGTAGGTTTGATATATCATGGTTATCGCGGTATCAGTACCACCGATAGAATCCTCAAATCGCCCCGACTCATTGAGGTTGTAGACAAAGATCCCTGTGGTGGGGTTTCCTTCGCCCCCTTTGAGTGTCAACTCGCCTTGTTGATCCTCACGCCAGATGTTCCCGATTGTTTGACCCAGCATGGGACCATACCAAATCGCAGTCGTTTCTTTCGTCTTATCAGCGCGAGTGAACTCATAGAGATCGAGCCAAAACTGAGTATCCACATACGTATTTGTGCCAGTGGGAATACCGAGATACAAATACCGATCAAAGTGGGTCATCCAGACTTGTGCGAGTTGGGCTTTATTCGTTGATTCAATACCCACTGTACCCGTATTTGAACGGAGTTTATCCCCAATATACTGCCCTTTGAGGCTTCCTTCAGGGACCCAGTAGATATTCAAATCCGTGGTAAACCAGAACATCCCAACGCCTGGGACTGTCACCACTGAATCTGGTGAGCTGGTGCCTACATTGGGGTCGAGTAATTGTATTGCACTATCCTCATTAGTACTGGCTGTCGCAGATGTGACATCAGAACCATAATCAGTTCCTGTAATCAGGTAGTAGGCATTGGCTTGGAAGGCAAACGCGCCTGAGTAAATAGAATCGGTTCCACGCATGGAGAATGGATGGATGGCGGTAAATAACCCGACTTGTGAAGGTCTGAACGTCGCCCAGGAAGAATTATTCGACCACACATTATCGACGAGCGAATCTGAACGCTCAATTCCATTAGATGTAATTGCAAGGAGCCTATCAAGCACTGGTGCAACTCTTCCCCTAGGAATAGGGATAGCCGTACCCGTCACTGTCGCAAAGGTTATACCATCATAACTACGAAGGACATCAGTATTATTCGCAATGTAGACCTTATCTGTAATGGTCCATGTTGTAAAATAGGTATCTTTATCACTAGTCATTCCACTCGTCAAGATGGTCTCGGTACCAATATCACTAATCTTACTAATTTTGGTATCATAGGCAATCAAGCGTTCCTTAGCTGGGCTGGTTCCACCATAATAAAACTTATGCCCACCGCGTACTCGAAAACCTGCAGCGACCGCTGTAGGTGTGATACGTGTATTACCATACCGCATACGGACCCCTGCGCGATAGACACAGTTCTGCATCAACCGTGCGGCTTTGGGTGGAATGTCTTCTTCACTATTGAAGAGATCAATCCCTGTAATAGGATCTTCCCATGTGGCAGCTGTTTCAGCTACTTGTCGTCGTAATGCCATATTTGCTACACGTCTGTAAAATTGACTTGGCCAACTCCTGCGGATACCCCTGCATACGCATTGAGCATACTATCATACACAGATAACTCTAACTGATAGCGATCTTCATCATACCGTTGCATCGTTTTGACTGCGATACCTTGCACCCATAGAGACCTATACTCTCGTAAGTGTCGCACGAATACTGTGCCTGCTTCATCTAACCTATCGAGATTAGCCCAATGATCCCACCACAAGGCATAGATACGATCTGCCGCGTGGTCAAGCCATATCTCGCGGCCTACGGGGGCAGCATACCGAGGTGTCCCACGAGAGAATGGGGCATTGAGCACATCATACCCCCATGGTTTATCAAACGTATATATTTTGTCGTGTGCCAGCCCAAGGTGATACAATGTCCCTGATGCAGGATTCGTCACCCATGTACGATCCACCGTAGCGACTTTGGTACCATTATCATAACTCACGACTTGAGCAAACTGGTTCGCGCCAGTCCCTCCTAGTAAGTATATAAACTTCCCCCGCACATCAAGGTCGTTTTGACTAAAGGATGCATGAAGCGTGATCGTGGTCGCGGCACCAGCACTGGCAGTTCCTTGCCAATAGGTATCACTATCAGAACGAATAAGTGTCACAGATCGTATATCGTCTGCCTCTGTGGGCCAGGTATATCGTGACTGCCCATCGACTGTCGCTGTGACATACTGTGTTTCAAGCACACTATGTCGTGCAGATCGTTGAGTAATATCCGCTTTGACCTCACGGAACTGGTGTTCAGTGGCGTCGCTAATTTGGCCAGCACTAGGCGAAACTCTGCCCCCGCGCTTTAGTGCTTCGGTAACTATTGAGGCAACTGTTGGGTCACTGGGTATTGCCACTAGCTACTCCTACTCTATTGATACGGCGTGGAAGGCCCATTGTATAAATGCCACTGTCGTCGGTACCCCCAACAAATAGGGGTATAGGGTACAACAATATAGTCCGCGGCGGGTGACGTACCGAAGTTAAAGAAGTTCCATGCCATCATCCACAGCATTTATGCACTCCCAAAACACTTGACAAGTTCAATCGCGAAGGCTAAGTGAGACTTCTGTGTACCTGGAAACTCCTTGATAAGCTGAGCATACACCTGGTGTCTCTTCCATTCACCAGACATAGGGGAGAGGTCAGCCTGGGCCATTAACATGGCAACACGTTCTTTCAGTATACTATCTACCACTTTTGCTATGTACCAATAGGCTTTTGCGGCTCTATACCGTTGTCGTAGTGTCATATTAAACGGGGTCCACGGTGGTAATAGGGTTAGCTCCGGCTGTGCGTGTAACAGTAGCCGTCCAGGCTGCTGTGGTGTCATCTTCCTGAGTAATAGTAAGGGTCCCGCCAGATTCACTTACTTTGTTACGAATTGCTCTCAAGGCATTCCTGACATTCCGTGAACTTCCAGATGCCCCACCTGCAATATCTCGATTCAAGACTTCATCGGCAATCTCTTGTGCCGCTGACGCCGCGAGTTCAGTACTAGTAATAGCATCAGTGGCAATCGCTGCGGCATCAATAGCCCCAGCGGCAAATGACGTGGACGAAATCCCACCTACGCCAATGGACACCCCTGCCGTGACGCTTCCAACTGACCCACTGACGTTACCAGTAATATCCATCGTTTGATTCGGGAGGTCGATATTGGTCAGCCCGGCCCCGGCCAGGCCGATCCGCGCAAAACTGTCGCCAGTCTGTGCCGTATTGCCGGTATAGGCGTTAATCGTCAACCCCGTGCCTAAGGCCACGCCGTTCATCACGGACTTGCCGATGCTCAGGGCCACAGTAAAATCCCCCGCCGTGGTATCGCCCCAAATGGCGGTCGCCAGTTCCGCTCCAAAATCTGCCGCCGTCCCCGCAGCCGTCAACCAATTCGCGGTAATCGCGGGCAGGTTCGTGAGATTCGTCGTGGTCGTGATCGTGCCCGCCGTAATATTCGTCGTGTTCGCCACCGTCCCAGCTGGGAACGTGGCCGCTAAAAATCCAGTGGGCTGTGTATAGGTGGCCATACGGCCTGAGACCGCCGCGTCGAGATTGGTCAACCCCAAGCTGGCCGCTGACTCAGGATCGTAGTCCACGAGCTGAATGGTTTGTGGCAAGACAATCATGCCCGTGACGGTGCCAAAGATGGTCACATGGTCTGCACCCGTCGCCCAGGCCGCATCAGGCACATCGAGCCGGTACGTCCCAAAGCCAATCGTGAGAAAGCCGCCGTCCGTGTGCGCCGTCGTCAGTGCCGCCAGCGTGGCTTCCGTAATGGCCACGACGGCAGAGAGGTCCCGCCGGTAGTTCAAGTCGATGCCCGCCGTGTTGAAGACCACGCCCGTTTCCGGGGTGCCATCCGTCGAATCAATAATATACACGTCGACACTGCGGTCCACGCTGCCTTTTTTTATTTTACGCATGGATCCTCGTGTAAGCTGGGATGATGTGATTCCGCACGTCCGCGCCGCCTGCCGCCACTGGCTTCAGCGGAATCCCTTGGATGCCCCAATTATCGACCGCCCCAGAGATCGTCCAGCTCATCGTCGTCGAGGTGCCGGTGGCGACCTCCGTGGACATCCCCATACCCTCATAGACGAGATTGGCCCCCTCGATTTCCTGGCGTGACGTTTGCCCAGCGCCCACGGTTAGGGTTCGGCTCGCACCACTGCTATCCCCAAACCAGATCACGTCCACCACAAAATCGTCAGCAGCTGTCGTGACCGCCACCGTGGGGGCGGTATCGGTGCCTGCCGCCGTGGCGACGGTCCCTGTTGGCGTGGTTTGATCCACTCCCGTCGCGCTCACGCCACTGATGGCGGTCTCGTCTTGGGTACTGGGCCAGAGCCCGTAGAGCGTAGAGGTTTGCGCCGTGGGCGCGAGGAGCCCATAGGCGCTCAATTTCCAATTCGCGCCTAGGGATTGTGTGGTGCCAAACTTGGTGAGGAGTGTGCCCGCTGACCCGCCCCACCGCATTTCAGTCGGGTCCACAGGCGTAGCCGCGCCTGAGCCTATACCAGCCACGAGGTAGCGATCACTGCCTCCAATGGCCCAGCTCGCCGTCGTCAGCGAGGCTACGTTGGCGCCACTGAAGGTACTGGCGGAATTGTCATAGACTGGCGCTGCCATAGGCCCTCACACGGGGATTGAGAATCGGTGTCACCGCGAGAGGTGCCGACGCCTGTACAATCGTTTTCACGAGGACCCCTTTGAGTCCAGGTGGGTAGTGTACCGACATGCGCGAATGGGTCGCGTCCGTCCCGTCCTTGCGCACATGCACACCACCCCAGGCCCCAAACCCGCCTGCATAGATCCAGGTTGCCCCACCGTCCAGACTCGCATACGTATCGACAGCCACAAACACGGTGGGATCGTCCCAAATCCCTGGTAGCTGTGTCGTACTGCGCGGCACCGACACATCCAGGACCACCTGCTCGTTGGCCAACGTATCAGGCAACGCGACCGGCGTGGACTCGATGCCTTCGGCGAGAATCAACAGCATTTACCGGCAGGCCTCCATCATCAAGAGCAAGGACTTGAGCGCCGCGAATAACTCCGCGTGCGTAATATACGTATCCTTCAACAACGCCGCTTCCACTAGGGCGTGAGCCTCGGATTGCTCGGCACAGCCGGGGCCAGTTGATCGAAATTTACCGGCACACTCAATCCTGATTCGTTCAAGGAGAGATCCCGCGCACTGATGGCGACCGAACCTTCCTTGCCAGTCAGATCCAGCACGACACTCGGCTCCACGCCGACGAGCGGTTGCGCAATCGTGCCTGGCTGGAGCGTGGTCGCGGATTTCGTGACGATACAGGACGGCGTGAAGCAGGCCCAGACCTGATAGTCCTGCACGTCCGTTTCGGTGTTGCGGTCCCAGGTGAGCGTCGCCGCCTCAGCCGACCCGGCGTAGCCGCACAGCAGACTCAGCATTCCGACGCACACGAGTAAATATAACTTGCTCATATCGCTCCTTCTTGGTGGGTTGTGCCGTACAGAGTTCACAGAGTCCCGTCTTCACTAACAACGTCTTGGCCGTAGGCTGCTCGCACCGGGCATGATAGATCGAGAGCCCGCACGGACAGTGAGCCACGACTAGCCCGCCACTCCCTTGTGTCCAACTCCATTACACAACGGAATACGCCGCTTCAGCAGGCCAAGGGCTACATAGTAATAACCCCACGAGACACCAATTCCGTGTGCGGGTGTACATTACTAGTGCTTCTCTTGGCACATTTTGAGTGCCGCCCGTGTACGGATGACTTCATCAAAGAGTGCCGCGTGTTCTTTCACAAATCCCTTCGTGACCACAACACAGTCCTGAGTACACTGGGCTGACGCCTCACCAATGACGAGATTAGGGTCCAGTTTGCTGGCGCAACTCACGATACTGGGCAAACAGAGTATCAACCCTAGCCCAGTCATCTTTGTGTATACACTCATTAATACCTCGTGTCAGGAACTTGAGTTTATTCTCTCGCGTGAGTTGCTCGTATCCATCAGGATCAACCACGAACCCAAATACTTCTGATAATAGTTTGGCTACAGCCCCTACGTCACCCATTACTGTACTCCTGACATGGCTTACCCTTTCACAGGGGGTGTCGTCACTGACTCTTTATCATCCTTCGCTAACAAGTGTCCAATACCACCCAATACCAGCCCACCAAAAACAAAGTATTCAGGTATGGTTGCTGGCATGCCCTGCGTCGCAATGATGTCCATGACCAGCCCGACTGCACCTGATGCAATAGCCGCCCACCCTACAATATTGGTTCTCCACGATCCTGTCATCATTATCTCCTTGTTACAATGTTTCGACTGGCGTATATCGACACTCGATCACGAAATCTCGCTCATGGGGGTAGGCAGCTGCCATCTCGTACCCAACCCGATGACGTTCGACTAGACACGCTTCTTCAGTCTCAAAAGTATTCAAGACATAGCGCCCTGGTGTATTGAGGAGCAGCATCAGTAAGACCCACATAATAGGCTAGTAATAGTCCCATATGACGTACTGGGGCTTATCGTCTGCGATGCCGACGTGGATAAATTCGTTCCCGATCCCTATGCGCGTCACGCCGTGCTGGAGCAACCATTGCACCATTTTGTAGCGCGTGATCGACTGTTTACAGAGCACGTCGGCTCCTTTCGCAGGGTCATACGTGTGTTCGCTATCGGGGACACCACCAACTTCGACATTATGATCATGCCCACGCTGCCCGGATGTCACGGTCAACTCGAACCCCATGCGTGCCTCCAATCGCTGGAGGATGTCCATTAGGTCCGGGTGCAGGTTGTTCGTGTTACCATTCACCGGCACGCCTCCCACTCTCGTGCAGGCCACACCATCCATGCATAATTCGTGCCTGTTGTCACCTTTCCAAATGTCCCCACGGTCGCAAATGCATCAGGCACCACCGTCTCCGCATAGACAGTACTTGCCACGCACACTCACTTAACCTCGTGAACGAATTAACGCAGTGACTCTATTTTGGTTATTGAGGGTACTAATATAACTCACTAGCGCCTCACCAGATAACTCCATAGGAAAATACATCCCACCTAGTGGTATCTCATGGAGGTTATTATCCGCCAACCCCTCAAGGAGGAAATATAGTCTATGCACCGACAGCGTGCTCGCCACACCAGCAGTTGTCGAGGCAGTGGTAGTACGGATACGAATACCATAGTGTCCTACCGTAACCCCTGTCCCATGCCCTGCTGCCATTACGGCCCAATTAGCCGGTGGAATCCACACAATCACATTCTCTCCAACCCCGAAGACTGCACTAGATCCAGCAAAGCTGATAAAGTTGGTAATCGCCGTCCAAGTGGCTGTCCCAGAGCTATATTCGAGGACACGCACTGGTACCCCAACTGAGGCTGTACCCACATCAATGGCCAGCGCATTAAACAGACGTGTACTGGACACGATAAATCCATCGCTATTAGTCGTAGTCTCTAAGGCTGCATCACTCGCACCCACATCTTGAAAGTCTGTTGTATCATCGGTATAGGTCGTCGTGGCATCCACCCATTGACCCGCTTTCCAAAGTGCTGTACCTAAGCGAACACCAATACCAATATGAGAGGTACTCCCACTACGATTCTGTATGGAGGCATAGGCGAGTTGCAGTCGCAACCCCCCAGCTTCACCCCGGTCATGGCTATACAATACATGCGTATTTGAGTTCGGGTCACCCCCATCAATCAATGCTGTCGGTGCAGTATCAATCGACTGCCACCGACTATACTCACCCTCATTGATTCCATGCTGATTACTCATAGTACTCCTGCAGTGGGGCGGGGAGTTACCACACGCAACTCCCCACCACAGGTGAAAGATTAATTACTGTACGTCTTGCCTGCAATAAACGTCGGTGCCTTCGCTTCATGACTCATACCATCAGGCCCCCACAACCGACGCGGGGTATACCGAAGTTCAAGGCCCAGTAAAAGCTTGTCCTCTGACAAGCCAGCATCAAAAGCATCAAGTTCGACTGACCACAGTAAGGCCCCTGTCGTATCGGGAAGTTTCCCCGCGTCCAGGTACCCTTCCTCACTCACGACCCAGGCATAGGCCGTGGCTACTGGAACGTCTTGGGCTGCAATAACCTTATCCAAAGCTGTACCACCAGTAGCACCAATGGCATCAATTGCCGTCACATTGAATATAAGTGGTTTATACCAGACCTTCCACGTCACCGTGTCAGCCACATCTGTAGAACCACTGGTCCAATGGACTCGTGCATAGATACGCTTGGACAAGTCCAAGTCATCTGGAAGAATCATGAAAGTATTTACTTCATCGGCAGCAGTATCTAGAAGAATACCATTCACACCAAATGTACTGATCTCTTTTGAGATAGGGGCACCAGTATGCGCTCCCTCCCAACCAACCCCATAGGCATCATTAGCAGCCCCACCTTCGTTAATCGCAGTAACAGACATTCCTGTAAACTGCATTGCAGGCAACCACACTCGCCCTGGTCTCCAGGACAAGTTTGAATCATGCTTGAGTTTATTATGAGACTGAATATAATTCGGCATAGTCACTCCTTGTAGCGACCCCTATTTCAGAGTAGCCAGTTTATGGTGGTCTGCCCTCTTACTTGAAAGCAATCCACGAATTGACACCACTATTTGTCTGGACACCCGCTGCAACTGTAAACCCAGTGGAGGTCAAGGTGATACCAGAAGTATCAGCAGGCGTGGTAATCACACCAGTTGAACCCGTGGTAAGCATACTCTCATCAGCTTCAGCCGCAGATTTGATAATCATATCCGGGCTTGTGGCACCAAGCGCCAGGAAGAGAATAACGAATGTAGGTTGAAAGCCCAATGTCTCAGTGACATCAGCAGCAGTAGCAGCACTTGTAAACCGGCCAGTCAGAAATCGCGGTTGGGCAAATGAATTGGCATCGACAGACATAGCAGACTCCTTCTACTGAAGATTCCCTTTACGAGAATCCCCTATATGAAATGTTATTGGTTCAGACCACACAAATGGAGCCGGTGAATACGCCTTCTGTTTATGTGGGCAACTACCATAAAAACCGGATGAACAATTGCAGTTATAACAAAGAACACGTAGAGTATCTGGATATTTGTTTCTACGTATCCAATAATATAAGTTGCGCCCTGAATACCCTTGCTTCCTGTGTTCTCCTCCCCAGTTACCTATATGGTCAATTGTGAGAAAGTTAAACTCAGTTTCACCGCAGCAAGCACATTGACCACCGTAATGGTCAATGACTTCTTTACGTACTTTGATATGATTTAATTTATTAGTGATAAGTTGTTTTGCTTTATCACGTTCATACTTTAGATGACGAGCATCCTTAGTATAGTTACCTTTAGCATACTCATTTTGTTCTTTACGTATACGCTCTTTATTACACTTGTAATACTCACGAGCGTAGATAGCTCGACTTTTAGTACTGCTTATAGCTCTAGCCACGGAACTCTATTAAGTATTGAGAATTCACAACTTCCGCTCGTGTCTGACCAGGGTACCCATAATAATTCCCGTCATTCCCTGGAAGGCCATTGGGAGCATCAGAGAACCTGGTATTTCCATACTTATGCTTGAGTTGGTCAAAGACCTCATCAGGCACTTGGGTCCACTTATTCGGCTCCAGTCGGTACTTGATGGTCTTCCCATTTTGAATACCTACTGAACCTGCAAGTGCATAATCAATATTCCGCACACGTACTTCCTTCATCGAGTCCTCCTAGGGTGTGTATTCCGAGTCATACTGGGCTACAATCTTTTGAGGATTTCCACTTTGAGCCACCTCAAGGCGCTCTGAATAGTCCTTCTCCATATCATAGTCTCGCTTCGACTCTGCATAGTCTCCACGATCCTTGTGTTTCAATAACCCTTTACCTTGGCTATGCGACCCTTGCCACCGTTCAGCCATTGCCTCGCAAGTGTGCTTCCCAGCCTCACCCATGAATCCACGCCGATAGATGACCCCATTAATCGTCATACAATAAAACCGAACACCGTAATCTTTTGACATACTAGGTCGCGGGGGCGTCAAGCCCCCGCTCCTTATCTACATGTTTAACATATCGAAGCCCATTTATTTTGTATGCTTTATATTTACTAATAATCTCGCGTACCTTAGCTTTACGACGCTCACCTAGAAAAGGATATATAGTCTGCATCCAACCTATTGCACGCTTACCATATATTTGCACCTTCTTACCAGGCTTATGATTAGCCCTCTTGTCATAGTCAGCTACATACGAGTTATTACCAAGCAGGCGCGCTGCTCGATCTACTGTATCAGCATCAGTCATAAACAAGGAGATTAATGGGCGTTCATAATAGTATTCGCGCCCTCGTTGTCGATGAGTATAAGACTCCCAAAAGAAGCTTCCTTCTCCTTCTAACAATCCGCCAAGCCACGCGATATCAGTTAATTTAATCATACTCTATAAAGAGGCTCCTGTCTGAATCTCTTGAGCAAACGCATTGTTGAGAATCACTCTAGCGTCGTACTTCTTCCAGCCCATCGTCTGTCTCATTTCCAATGGGTCAGAGTTTCCACCCATCGGCTGAGTGATGACTCGTCCATTGTCTCCTGCGAGACTGACTCCACCACCAAAGTCCCTACCCACGATGAACATGCTATAGATATCAGCAAATCCACCAGTGTTCTGGATATCAGTTGCAGCAATCGTCACACCTGTTGCACCTGCCAACACATAGCCTTGTGAACTAGATAAGAATCGGATACCATTTTTATCAGCACCAAATTCACCTTCAAGCAACCCATTATGTGCAGAGTATTCTGCCGCCAACAGGAAGCCGTCAAGGTGCCGAAGGTCAAAGGCCACATCTTCATGTACCATACCCCAGTAAGCAGGCATGATCGGTCCAGTCCCAACATTCTGTGAGGACATCACCATCGGAGTAAACTTAAGCGCATTACGATTCGTGAGTTCACGATACGCACGGTCCAAGTCATTCCGATCTATAGGCTGGCTGACGGTCACTGTAGAGGTACCATTCACATAGGTTGTATTTGTGAAACCAGCCCAGGTGTCACGGTACAACTGGTCGAAGGTACGCCCCATCTGCTCACCAAGCAACTCCACATTCTCCACCGCCTGTGGATCAGGTTGTGTAGACAATAAGAAGTCCGTATCCTCAATGAAGTCTCCATAGGCCGCGATAGTCGCGCTTACATCTGTCTTTGTCTTGGTCTTCCCAGCAGGGTTGACCCCTTCAGACAGGGCGGTCGTCGCCACTGCCAATTCCTCAAACCGACGCCAGATCATTGTCTTCCCACTGCGTCTCGCCAAGGGGTAGGTTTTTACTCCCACTTGGTGAATAAGCATAGGGAGGCCACGCCGTAGCAACAGCGTGTTGAACAAGCTCTGGGTCGCATCACTCGCGGTGCTATCTGTAAACTGAGTCGTAAGATTCGCCACTGTGTCTCCTTGTGCCCTAGCCAGTCCCCATCTTCAGATCGTGAATCAATTTATCGAACTGAGCGGTTGGCATGGCATCAAAGTTGGGGGTACCCTTTTTACTTGGTGTCCCTTTCCCTTTAATGAGGGACTTTTCTGATAATGCGTTGATTTCAGTAAGCAACTCCTTACGTGCGTCCTTGGCTTTTGCTCCACCAGTATTAGGGACTAAGGTGGGTTTCTCAGATAGCGCAATCGTGGTTGCCACAAGCTCAGCCAACGGCCCAAGTTGTTTCATCAACTTTGGGTGTCGATTGTAGACTTCATTACCGGCTTTCCACAATGCACTCTCTTTATCTTTCAAGTCAGGGAGGGATGCATAGGCTGTCTCATAGAGGCCCGCGATCTCTTGGACAAGTTCGTTCGCGTCAGTATGAGCTTTCGCCTGTTCAACCCCAACACGCTTGGTGCGCTCCAATAACTCCTTACGAATGGAAATGAGTGTGGACTTTGCCATGACCTCGGCACGATTCGCTTTCGTGTAGGCGTCTTCATCACTATCTACTCGCGCCTTCCGTTTCGCATCTCGTGCTTCCAGTACACCATCTTCCCACTCTGTTTGGCCCTGGAGCAGTTGCTCATCAGTGTACTTGGCCAAACGATTGTCAGCCGATTCTTCAGTTGACTTTCCTTTCGACATGACTTCGAGTTGGCCCTGGAGATTCGCCAGTTGTTCACGGACCTCCCGCACTTCAGCACTGGACTCAGTTTTGCCCTTACGGACACGATTGAGTTCCTTAGTGAGGGCTGAAAGCTGTGCCTTTAACTCTTTAGGGTCTTGCTCATCAGACTCACCCGGCGACGGTGTGGTATCATCCTTCTCGCCCTTTTCGTCTGCTGACTCTTCGACCACAGGGGGATTGAACAAGGTCTTGATATCCAACTCTTCAACCTTGGACTCACCCTTCGTGTCAGTCTCTTGTACCTTTTCCATTCGTCTACTCCTAATCAACGTCCGTATAGGCGACGACCCTAGTTATTTATATCCTGTAACTCAGGTAGCTGCGGCGACCAGCTTTTTCGCCCGTCTATCTGCCGTGCGTACACGGTGACAGTTTGCACACACTACTTCACACTTCAACATCTCAAATTCTATTCGTTCCCACGAAACATTCTTTAGTATTAACGCGGGTGTGTATTATACCCGCAGGCAATACAACCTCTTGCTAACTTAATAGCATTAACCGCTAACTACTACAAATACCCTAAGAATAATGATCTATAACACGTTGCAACTGAGACACCTTACTTGGATTTTTCAAATAAACCTGCTAGATAAAGTAAGTCACCCTCACTTAACAATGGGCCATTATTGAAGGAGAGCATATTAAAGGTATCCTTCTTTATTACTCTGCACATGCTGAAGTGGAGTTTCCACAGGTGCCGTATCTTTCGTTCTCCACACATTGACGAGTCCACGACTAATTGCATTAATCGCTTGTTCATGCCCTACTTCATCCTCGTCCTTATGGAAGGGTGCAAAATGAAGGTGCAACAATTCATGGACAAGTGAGATATCATAATCGCATTCTTCACCATGAATGAATCGACGACTCACTCCATCAAGGTCAGCAGGAGCAAGGACTTGAATGATGGCATCCTTGCGTTGAATAAACCATTGACATTGCGCGAGTGTCGTAAAGTCACTCATCTCCCATTGCCGGACTACACGTAAGTCGATATTCCAATCTTGAAGATAAAGGGCCTTCTGCCAGTAGGCAAGCTGTTTGCGTAGCTCAGTCTCGAACGCCGCATCTTCTGAAAGTTCCATTCCCATAGGCCCTCAGGGTTAGCACGATGGACTTCCATAACCTAGCTCATTATTTCGACTTCCCAGCACGTTTAGGGGTGTACCCTTCGCTCCCACTCGTAGACTTCGCGGGTATACCAGACTTCACAGGACCCTTTTCATACTTCGTTGACGCGACACGATCTTTCGGGTAATTACCTCCAGGCATAGTATGACTCCTTGTTATTGGCCATAACCAAATGATCGTTTACGCTTCCCACTCATCTTGACAATAGGCACACGCTTTCCTTTACCTATACTCGGCTTACTCCGTGGCATTCGATATGTTGGCATTTTCATATTACCCCTGTCCTGGCATTCCATTCGCTATGGCATCACTACCGGCATTACTCGATTGCATCCCAGCCAGCATCTTTTGCACCTGGTCATTTTGCCCACCGGGCTGTATCATCGCTGGGTTGATTGGTTGCTCACTATCACGTTTCAGCCCTTCTGCAAGTCGTGTTGGCATCTCAGCCAGATCAATCATCGCCTGCATAGTATGGGCACCTAACGGTCTACCACTTGATGTAATGAGACCAGCAAGTTGTGTCGCTTGCTCAAACTGAGCCTGACGCTCAGTGGCTGACTGAGGTGACAGCGCAAGCACAAGGTCAAACCGGGTATTCTTCATGCTGGAGAGAAGGTTCGTCACTTCATCATCAGGCATCGGCTGACCCGTTGTGGGGTCACTAAAAAGGGGCTGTCCTTTCGCACCAAGGTTTGTACTTAATTCAGTGACACCAATGATCCGCTTCATCTTCTCAACGGGGTAGTATTGTTGGACACGACTCAACAACATACGTGCAAGATCAAGCTGCGCTTCCTCAAAGTTCCTAAACCTGGGTTTGAGTATCGTAGCTCCACCTTCTTGCCGTGCTCGAATAGCCCTACCGGAGACCGTCGCTTGCGTGGTCTGCCCCACTAACTCTGCGTTAATACCACTAATCCTGAGTATACTCCGCTCTCCATGTTGGAGCATGGCAAAGTGGCCATTGGATAACTCCACAGGTTTAATCTGTGAAGGGGCGAGCGATGCAAACTCGACCACGATACCAGGTTTCGACCCCATCAATTCGAGCTGGGTTTTATTTGCACCACCAGTACGTCTATTCAGCCATCCACTATGCGCTGAACTATTCAAATGCGCGAGGATATTGCTATAGCGTTTGTTGTACTCATCCTGCGGGTCATGGAGGTTCCGTACAATCCCCATGATACTCTCAGGGTCATCACTAAACTGCCGTGACACATACGGAACGAAAGGGTAGAGGCGGTCATGGTGAGGGGTCTTCCCTTGATCGAGTGTCTCCCACCATACCATTTCTGTCCACTCTGGCACTCGTGCTTTACGTTTGACGACTGAGAATCGCTCGTAGACTTCCATTCCAGCTTGTTTAGAAAGGTCATCGACATACGCGATAGCCGCTTCAGGATTCGCGTATTGGAGTGGAGTCCCTTGTGCATCGGCGGGGATGGGTTGCCCAGTATTCTTGTCAATGATGACACTGGTTTCATCTTGGCTAATAATATCGAGCTGCGCGGTCTGTTGACGCCCGTGAAGGTCAGCCAATTGCGCGAGGGCTTCTTCACCTTGCTTACCAGACTGCACTTCTTGGACCTGCCCCGTCTCCATATCCACAATCAATTGGATTGTGGTGTGAACTTTATGCCACATCGTGAGAAGACGAATACGCCCTGTCTCAGTATCAAATAACTCTCGTATCAAGTTGGGACCTGTCCCCAACTGCTGTGACGAGCTAATATAATGCTGTGTGCGAGAGAGCCATTCACCTGGGCGAGCGAGGTGTTCCTTCCCAGGGTACCGCGCCTTGAAGTCATCAATACTCAGCCAGGTCGCCTTCCCCATGAACAGACCATCTTGCATATCGGGGTCAGTCGCCCAGGGGTCCCAAATGTAGCCGAGGGGGTGGAGGCGTGAGACAACAATATCTCCCCACACCATATCATCGCTATCGTCGATAGAGTGGAGGACTTCCCAAACACCGAGGCCACATATTGTTCCGTCATCAAATACTTTGTCCGTAATACGTGGGACACGCCCAAACTCACTGGCCGCTTTCAAATTGGCTGTCGCAATCTCACCAAGCCGTCGATCTTCGAGTCCTCGTGGGAGCGCACTAAAGTCAAGGTTGATACCACGCTGCATCCCAGTGACGAGTTCGACCTGTGGGAGTATCTGGTTGAACTCTAGCGCAGGCCGACCAGTCTTTTCCACTTTATCTCGATCACCACGGAGCCACTGCTTCCCATTCCCCTCCGTCATATCGTAGTCGCGTATCCACTTCACTCGTGCGAGTTCAGTCGCGCTGAAATGGGTTTTAATGAAACCTTGCAGGAGTTGGAGACGGTCAGGGTCTACAAGCCTGTTACCTGAGAGCTGGTCACCAATTGCCTTCTGGGGTTTAACAGGTCGTGCCATAGTTAATATGCCATATGCGAACTACGTGATCCGTGAATGTTCATGTCTGCTTCAATATCCCAGGCATCAGCTTGGTTATCAACTGGAAGGGTAAACTTAATGTCCATAGGTCGGCTAGTGAGGAAGCCATTTAGGGCATCCATATGGTGATCGTTACCGTCTTGAGGTTCTTCACTATGGTCTCTGGATATAGTATTACGGGCCTTCTTCCACTTGTACCCTTCTATTTCCTTAATGAAGTTCGTACACTTATCAAGGACGAATAGATGTGGTGCGCCAGGTTGTCCTGTGATAGGGTGGACGTGATTGGCGTCCAGGCTGAGTAACTCATTAATACGATTATACCCTGCATTCCAATCCTTTTGATTGGCCACTGGGTAGATACCATGATCCATGTATTCATCGGCCACTGAATACAATTGGTCTTCGCGAGGGGTTCCTGTCTGCCCCATCAAGGTACGTGAGAAGGCTTGGCTATCGAGGTAGGTACCTTTGACTTGGTAGGGGATACGCTCTCGGTGAGCTTTGATTTGTTGCGCATGGAAGTTGACTGTCTTCTCTCCCTCATAGTGTTCGTCTATGAGGAAGTAGTTCAGTTGCCCACACCCGCAATCACATTCTTTAATGATGACCCAACCGACTGCGGTAGGTGCTGTCATCCCATGGTCAATCCACTCGTAGCAGTCATCGTTGGAATCGAATAATGGAGTTCCGTCATGCTTTGCAGCATGACTCGGTATCGCACATTGTTCTCGCTTCCAAGTGGAGTACACTAACCCTTCTGCTTCAACCCACTTCCCTTCGAGGTACCGCTCCCACATGAGGGGGAGGTCCTTATAGAGCGCCTCCATATCTTCGATGTACTGTCGTCGTACAAACCCTGCATTCAGACCATCCCATGCCGTAGCATGGAAGGCTTTATAGCCTTTCTTCCCTGGGCCAGAGATACCATGTTTCCCTGGGAGACCAGCGAAGTATTGAAAGATCCAGTGTGAGGGTCCTTCAGGATTACAGACTCCAAATCCGTAGTTATTGTAGCAGACCATATCCCAGGTGGGATCATACTTACCTGGAGGTATTCGATCATCGAATGGTAGAACGGGTAACTGGCATAGGCGGCACTGCGTATCACCATGAAGCGCGAAGTGTCTAGCAGTCTCTGACTTGGTACACTGGCCATGGACCCAGTACTGCCTCATGCCGTTGTGGAGGATTGGATTCTTACGTCGTAATCGACCAACGAGGTACTTCCAGACATCCTCTGGGACTTCCTCTGTTTGGTCTATGGCGAAAAAACCCAATGGGATATTCTTCAGGTCGTTGAGGTCCTTGAAGTCACCATAAATGAGTTTGGCACCACCATACTCAGGCTTGAGTCTAAGGAACCCCTTTTGGTCATTGTGCTGTGCAAGGTATTCCTTCGGGAGCATATCGTAGAGCGACTGCATAGTAGAGGCGCGGAGGGCCTTACCGTCGAGTCGTCCTAGGTAGCCGAGGTTGTTGGGGATGAGTAGAAGTAGTATAACCTTCGCAACGAGTGAGGTCGTTTTACCTGAGGCGAACCCACCGCTGAACATCGTGAATGGTTCAGTACTAGTAAGGTACGCCTTTTGGATGGGGAGTTTATCCCACTCCCAGGCCGGGGTTTCACCCGCTTCAGCAAGGGCTGTTTGGAGACTACGATCTTTCGTGGCCATGTATTAGCGACGAGTATTGGGACGGGCAAAAGAACCTGCTAACCCATCGCCATACCCAAGATACTTATTCGGTACCCCACCACCAAGATGTGGGTTCATAGCATTCGCCACTTCATCAGCGAGCGCTCTACGACCCTCAAGGACACGATTGACATTCTCTTGATCGACACTATTAAGTCCACGATAGCGGTCTAGCGTCTCAGCATACTGGGGGTGTTGTTTACCTTGTAGCAACGTATCAGCCATGGTGTTCTCTAATTTGCGCCCAAAGGCGAAGTCTTGACGCTTCTCTGATTCCCAAAGGTCATTGAGCTGAGCCATGTGAGGATCTTGTTTTGACAACTGACTGGTTGGCACATTAAACCCACCCATGTCTGGAGTAGGTTTACGAAAGAACTTTCCATACTTACCCAGGACACTCATGGGCCCCAAACCCATCCACGCATTTCGTGGGTCAGACATCACCTCGCCTATTCTACCTGCGGCTGGCCCCATCGCCTCCCCTGCCATTACAGTAGGTTCATGCATACCCCAGGGGGCATTCGATGACTGTTGATTTCGCAATCCTTGGACTACACCTTCAAAGGCTTTCCAGAATGGGTGCGGCTGCTCGCCATACCCGATACTTGGTTGTGTACCTGGGAACGGTGTATAGTTCTCACCTTGCCAGCTACCAGGCTTAGTGCCTGTGAGACTCGAATAGATAGACTGGTCGCTGAAGGTAGGGTGATTGGGCTTCTTGAAGGTATCAGGCCAATGCCCTGTGTTGGAGTCTGGCGTGATACCAGCTTGGAAAGCCCCACGTAGATCGTAGTCATGTCCACTATCGTATGGCGCGTATTGCTGTTTCCACTTAAGGAAGTCACCTTCTTGTGCTGGGTTGATGGGTGTATCAAAGGGCATAACCTACTCGTTGGCTAGATCATCTACTAATGTACGTACCTTGGTACTAATATCCTCATAGGCTCCTGCCATGAGCTCACTAATGTCCGTCATGCATTGCTCAATAATAAGTTCCTTGGCCTCCTCATCACTGAGCGATTCATCGAGGTCGTCTGTTTCCTCTATGGCTGGTTTAGCTGCTCGCTTTGCCATATGCTGCTCCACATTATGTTATGGTGTAGAAAGGTGGCCAGTCGGTAGGTTGACGATAAATAGGTTGACGAAAACTGGGTAGAAAGGCAGGCTGCTCGTATGGTCTACCGCAGGTATTACATCGTCCACACCCTGGGCAGACATTAGATTGTAGTTGGTAGTTACTAGTAGCTCCACCAATTGTGTTGTCATAGGTCATAGGACCACCTCATTATAGACGCTTAGGGCATTCATCCAACTTCGCTTGCACATCTTCGAGTTCATCTACCTTATCAAGGAGCCACTGGAGGTCATCCTTGGTAATCGCCCAACAGTCACTTCGATAGCGTGGATCACACCCAGTGACCTCTAGGGTTACACGAGGGTTACACCCCACAAAGAAGAGCACACAGCATAGAAAGACTAGTGATCCTGCCACTTGCTCTTGTCATCCTTCTTATCTTTGGGTGGATCAGCGCTGTAGATGTACACGAGGAGAAACAGGATTAATCCCAGTGGGATGAGTACCCAGAAGTTGGACGCGATATCTGTGAGTGTCATAGGTGGTGGCCTCTATGCGCTTGGCTGCGCTATGGAGTTTATTCTGTGAGCATGCTGGGCAGGTAGACCGATTGTGGGAATGCCTATTGGATTCTTTACGTCGCTTCATTCCGCCCCCTGAGACTATTAGATTGGTAGCTTATACCAACCTTGATCCTTTGCGGTCTTACGCCTATGGCAATTGGCGTAACGAATATCACACTTCTCTATCTCGTCTATCAATACTTCCCATGTACCATGGCTAACAGCCCTACTAACGCAGAATCGCTTCGCGCCTCTAACATGATCGAACTCTAAGACAACTGGGTCCTTCTCGCCACAATCCACGCAAGGGTGAGTAGAGAGGTACATATTCACGTAGTTTTTAATTCTTTGTCTAGTGTCCTTCTTGCCCTCAGCCTTTGTTCTTGGCACTCATCCCACCCCTTTAGAACCCCTCTTTAAGTAAGGGAGACGTAAGTAGTACTTACTACCGGTTTTAGAGGCCAAAATGCAACCCCCTCCCGACCACTTTTCTATATTTATTTTCGCGTATTTTTGAGTATTAAATAAATCAACAAGTTATGAACATTAAAATTAGATTAGAGGGCGTACCTTTACGAGTCTACCTCTATATACTGTGGGTGGTGGGTTCCACCAGGACCGCTCCGCTTTCCAGCGTCGCGTATATCGAGCGGTATGCTGGCTAGTGCGACTAATGGGTAGACCAGACATAGACGCTTGTTCGCAAGCTCTGTAAGTAGCTGTTTTCATTTAGTTATTACCTAATCCTCACCGTACAAAGGGGAGATAATAGTCATTATACGAGGCTAGCATGAAATGGAGCGGGATACTGGACTCGAACCAGTGATCTCAGTTTGGAAGACTGATGTGTTGCCACTACACCAATCCCGCGTAAGCTGTTGATATATAAAACCCTTTTGATATTTTTAGAAAATAAATTGAGCACGCTACCTGTGGGTACATATATTATATACACAGAAGCCTATACCCTACTAACAAGGGTGCCCCCCCCCTAGGGGGTGGTATGTAGGGGATACGCCGTAGGTAGTGTTAACTAATGATATCATATACTTAGGGTATAGTATGTCGTGTTAGACCCCTAGGTACAAACATCTTATTCACGAAACACGTAGTAATAACGAAGTGTTTTTCTCTATAAGATAACCATTAAATAGAACTAGTCAAGGGGTTCAGCCTAAGTATTATCAAGTATATTATCGCCAGCCTTATCAAATGATATCATAATGTATATAACCTAAGGTATATTATTAAGGCGTAGTAGCCTCACAAATACACTCCCACTCATTGCCGCTGGACTAGGGCGGGCCGCGAGAGACCGCCTCCCCACCCTGCATCCCTGTTATTATACAGTTATTTAGCTACTCTGTCAAGGTATATTATGTAGTGGTGTGTACGTAGTAGCTACACATGGGGTAGGGGGTCGCCGTCCTTTAGGGACGGCTCTGCACCGTTGACCACTAAGGGTAGTTCATTAGGTACCTCAATAGTTTCACCTAGGTATGCCTCAACATGATGATGAGGGGTACTAGGTATTATGTCCACAATAATGGGTCGGGGTGGCTCTAGGATTGACTTTGTGGTGTCTACTCCAAGGCTACCAAACAATTGTATCACCAGGTTACCCCCTAGTTGTTGCACCTGAGTGGGGAAGGCTTTATCAAAGGCAATCCCAGCACTCAAGACAAGCCTATAGAGGGCGTTAAAATCCTTTTTGCCATAGGTTTGTGCGGCCTTCTTAGCACGCTGTACTAATATCAATGAGGTATCCGCCCAAGTATTGCGACCTATTCCTTGTTTCTTTTCAATGGGTTGTGCAAATAAGGGGGCGAGAGTTTTATCGGCATAGGTATTCCCCCCTAAGTTGCCGCGCTTAAGGTTCAAGACATTACCTTTACGGAGCTTCATCGGGGGTGGCTCTGGGGTATCATCTACGGGTAATCCACTAGCTTTGGTACGTGTTCTAGACATAATTCCTTAAGGGTTATTGGCTAAAAACAATGGGCTATTCCGTGAAACTACTCGGCTACGCCTCTGTACATTCACTACGGGAATAGTAGTAGCGATACTCATAGTTTTCTCTAGGTATTCTGCTGCATTACGGAGTGTACAAGTATCCTCTTTCGCCATTCCTATCAATACGTTGCAAAGATGACAAAGCAAGCCACGTACAACAGCTCGCTTATGGTCATGGTCGATATATAAAGGGTTGGGTTTTTTGATCGTTACAAGCGGTTTAATGTTGCAAATTGCACATCGACCCTGTTGTTTTGCAACGAGATTCTCGTATTCACTAAGGGTTAACCCGTACTTAACTTTAAGGTTGCGAGTACGACCATATTTTAGCCAGTGATTTTGCATAGGTAATTTTACCATAATAAGGTAGCTGCGTCAACATGCAAAAAGCATGCTAGCACCCCTCTGTGCCGAAAATGGGACAGCTACATTGTGAAAATGACGCATTTGTGGCGGAAAAGTGTGTGGTAAAAATGAGACATTTCAATAAAATCAAGGGTTTAGCATTTGGCACGCGGTGTGCAATGCAGGGCAAGCAACGTCGGAAGCGTGGCATTTGACAACCGAGTAGGAATTATACCCTACTCACCCATGAGGAGTTACGTTGCACTCCTCGGACTCAAAGCAACGGGGTAACGGGGGGTATGCTAGCAATAGCACTCCCCGTAATCCCTGTGGATGGATGTCATGAAACGACGCATATACAAGACCGAGTATGGTAATGCAGCATATGTGGCTGGCCCTTCAGCCAAGACCGCATATGATCTGGATATGGCTGAGAGAATCCCTATTGAGGTGGTCACACAAGAGTTCATTCGTAAGGCTGAGTTAAGCGATGTCCCAAAGTGGCCGACGAGGTTACAATGATTTTCAACCTACCAACCATAGATAGCACAGTGATGTCAGACCTGAGAGCATTCATCGTGGT
>ERZ1292623.1065-Hain-H51-01um-R1-1065-length-27286-cov-20_pt1 | contig 27286 bp, 31 predicted proteins | sample MGYA00564398_ERZ1292623 | MGnify/ENA primary metagenome ERZ1292623 (study PRJEB36523, sample SAMEA6512633) | groundwater metagenome | collected 2019-01-07 | study: AquaDiva: Metagenomics assemblies of 32 groundwater samples | reverse complement strand
AACTAAACAAAATAGAAGAAAAACCAGTAGGATTAATAGATGTTTATCCAACTATACTAGAATTACTTAATTTAAAAAAATCTAATCTTGTTCAAGGATCAAGCATTTTTGATAGTTTAGAGAGCAATGAAAAAACTTACGTAGTTTCTGAATTAAGTATTTATACTCAAATTGGACCAGATAGTTATAATCATACAAGAGAATATTTAATTATTGATAATGAACTTAATAGCCTAACCGACGGATTAAATATTGTGGTGAGTAGTTCAATTAAATCGGTTACAGATGAAGAGTTTACTTTATTAGATTTCAAAGTTAAAGGACAAAAGGTAAATATAAATGAAATACAAAATCATATTGGCATTCTTAAGGAATTAAATTTACAAATAATACGTCACACAGATAAAGCTACAGAACTATGGAACAACTTATCAAAATATAGTAGGATTAATAAACCATTAGAGATAACTACAGAAGAAAAATTTAGAGCATTAGGTTATTTACAATGATTATCAAACTAATTGTACTATCACTGCCTGTTCTATTATTAATAATCAATCCAGTTTCTGCATATATAGACCCCGGAACAGGTGCTTCAATTATAGGTTCTTTTTGGCCTATGATAATAGCATTTTTTGCTTTTTTAGGAGGCCTTTTTGTTAAAATCTTCATAAAACCTCTTAAAAATATAGTTTTAAGAACAATAAAGGCAATAAAGACACACAAAAAAGAGTTTTTAAACAAGAAACTACTTATCAAGCTTATAATATTAGTTCTTGGTTTATTTATAATCTCCATTTTCCTCTTTCTTCCTTACAAATTAGATAAAATAGGACAAGTGGAAAGACCGAATATAATAATAATTACAATGGATGCATTAAGAGCAGACCATTTAGGAGTTTATGGCTATCCATACAACACATCTCCAAACATAGACAATTTTGCAAAAGATGCAACAATCTTCAAAAATGCCTATTCCCAAGCACCATGGACTATTCCATCAATTGCAACCATTTTCACATCACTTTACCCTAGTGTACATGGCATAACACTCCTTAGGGAGAATAATCTGAACTATTTTTATCTTGGTGTAATCAGTGAAAAAATTAAATTAATCTATGAAGTACTAAGATCACATGGTTACAAAACGGTCTTTATAAGTGGTAATATCTTATTAGTGATGTATAGTAAAAGGTACATCCCCCAACATAGCTTTGATGATGTATTAATCTCTCCAGAATATAATGATCTCTCAGATGCTTCAGAATATTATACATGGAATTCATCCAACATGACAGAAGCAGCAATCAATCACCTAAACACAATCAAAGACAAACCTTTCTTCCTAATATTATGGTATATGGATCCTCATGCACCATATGCCCCTTCAGAAGAATTTGATATATTCAACCATAGCAATATACCAGAATTAAATAGATACGATGGAGAAATACTCTCAACAGACACATCAATAGGAACATTCTTAACATATCTAAAAGAAAATGATTTATATAATAATTCATTAATCATATTTACTTCAGATCATGGAGAACAGTTTAAAGATTATGATGACTATATAGGACATTCAAGTACAGTAAGAGAAGTAGAAACACATGTCCCATTCATATTAAAATTACCAAAAAACTCTAAATACAAACTAAACAAAATAGAAGAAAAGCCAGTTGGCTTAATAGATATTTATCCAACTATTTTAGATCTATTAGAAATCAAATACCCAGAATATATCCAAGGTAGAAGCATATTTGAAATAATTAATGACAATAACACTAACTACCTTTTTTCAGAGGTTAAAAATAAGAAAGAATTAGAAAAGGGTAAATATAACTATGTAGAGGAATATTTAATTTTAGATAATGAATTAAACAGTTTGATTGTGTCTCGCTCAGCAAGCCTAGGAACAGCGGAATCAGATTTTGGTACGTTCTCAAACATAACAATAATTGACCTTAGAATAAAAGGAAACCAACAAGATAACATAACTAACAGCCAAGAAGAGTTTGATCTTTTATACTTACAATTAGCTTATTATTTAATAAAGAATAGAGATTTATATAATAATCTATCTGTTTTTGTAAAAGATAAACACGAACAGATTGATCCAGACACATTAGAGAAAATAAAATCTTTGGGTTATTTGAACTAAAACGGGCCTGGTAGGATTCGAACCTACGACCCCTTCCTTTTTCGCGAACCTTTTTCTAAAAAGGCTCATAGGAGAGAAGTACTCTATTTGCTCAATAAATTTGCATATTAATAAGGATGCAATCCTTATTTCCAAGCTGAGCTACAGGCCCATAACTATAATAAAAAATTATCACTTAAAAAACTTATCATTAACATTTGTTCTAAATAACAATCATCTATTTAAACAAGATAGTTATAGGTTTATAAAATGGTATCAATAGACATGGATAGATATTCCAAGGAATTTACTAGATCAGCTTATATAGAAACATTTCATCCAAATTTCCACGAACTAGGACAAGACAGTCATAGAAAAAGTTTTGCGGCTCCAAATTTAAGGTTATCAACTATAGTTGGAGAAACTGTGGAATATGGATCCTCCCGTTTCTTGATACAAGAACCATCTGGCACTGGATTATTAGGTGATTTAGATCTAACAATTGATGAGCCATTTCATAATCTAGATCAAGTTAATAGAGAAATGCCAGATATCAACGGACTTTCACCAGATTTAGAACGAGCACCATCAAAATCTTTACTATCAATTTCCCCATTTAAACCAGAATTAGTCCAAAATATAGGAGTTGACGTTAGACTTAGTGATGATGTATGGATTTCAGATAGGCTTTTTAGAATTTACAATGAATCCCATCTATCCAGGTTGGAAGGAGCAAGAAAAGAACGTATAAAGGGCAGATTCATTTGTGAACCTGATCAAACAGGTGGAAAGATTTATTATTTTCTGACTCATGAAAGAATTAATCATACAAATAGATTAGAGTATAAGGTTGATTCTAAGAGCACAACTGGTAGAGTAGGATGTATGAGCCATCAAATCTCTAATGGAAGTTTATTTGATGGAAGAATATTAATAGCACTACAACCATTCGCTTTTCCAATAGAAATAATCCCAGGAGAAACAAGTGTAAGTCAGGTAATCTTTAGATATAAAGGTACACCATGTATGTCTAATGAACAAATAAGAGAAGTCTGGGGGAAAGAAGTCGGTTTTTATAGGGAAGATAAATTAGTAGATTTAAGTGAAGTCTTAAGATCCAATGGAGTAGAAATGACTTTTTCAACAGAAAGATCTTATGTTGCAAGAAAAAATACAGAACCAATTGACCTAACCAAAAGAGATTATTATGATCCAGATGATTTTTTTGAAGAATTAGAAGGCAATGGAGAAATAGTATTAAATCCCCATGCCTTTTACTTATTTGGTACTAGAGAGAAAGTTGTATTGGAATCTATATGCGGTGAATTATCAAGAGAGAGTTCTACAGCAGGAACTGGTTTATGGAGCCATTTTGCAGGTTTTTTCATGCCAGGATATATAGGAGAAATAACATTGGAATGTAGAAATAACACAGGCAATACTAGACTTATTTCAGAAGGAGATCCAGCAGGGGTAGTAACATTAGATAGAGTTGTAACAGATAAAAAAATAGAATTCGATGGAGTGTACCAAAATCAAAAAGCTCCAAGATTACCAAAGGTATTTAAAATTTAATTAACCCATTACTTCAAGGTCCTTACCAGAACGTAAAGCTTCTAATATTTTCCTACCAACTTGACTTTCTTTATGAACTTTAATTTCTCCTTTCCTGCTTGAATAAGCAGTCATCAATAATTTACCAGATACATGTACTTCCACTTCTTTTCCAGGTTCAATAAAAAATCTAATAACTTTCTTATCTTCTCTTGCATCATATTTAATTTTTTTCTTTTCCTCTTTTAATTCCCTAATCTCTATACCAATGCCTAAATCTTTCTCTATCTTACTAATAACTACACCATCTTTACCAATTATCCTAGGTATATCTCTTTCAGGAACACTAACTAAAGCTCTATTATTTCCAATAATTTCAGCTTTACACTCATTACAATATTTTCTAAACTCTCTCTCTATAGTAATTCTAGCTAAATTCTTAATACCATCTTTCTCACTAACCTCTTCAACAGGTATAACAACAGTTTGCTCACCATAACTATAAATCTCATACAATAATCGTTCAGTTTCAAAATCCCTAACATCAACAACAGGTCTAGCCAGATCAGATTCTGTCATACCACTAGGAACTTTCACAGACATCTTTAAACTTAAAACCTTACTAATACCTCCTTTCTCAACAAACAAGATTGTATCAACAACACTAGGAATTACTCCAACATCTAATCTAGAAATAAATCTCTGAACTGCATCTATCGGACTACTTGAATGAATAACCCCAATACACTCAGCTCCGGCAAGTCTCAAATCACTATACAACATAAAGTCAGGAGTATCTCTCATTTCATCAAAAATAACATTATCAGGTCTAGATAAAAACAAAATATCATGTATTTCTTCACTAGAAGCAAAATTCTTACTATATTGCGTAATTTCATCAGGCAATTGTAAATCTCTTGGACTTTCAACTGTTTTAATAATCTTACCTTGTTTTAAATAAAATTCACCTAAGGCCTGAACAAATGTACTTTTTCCTGCGCCAGGCTCTCCAGCTACAATTATACCCCTAGATTTTTCCTTTATTCTGTCAAATAATTTATTATTCAACTTATATTCATCTAAATTTAATTTTTTTAATGGCCTTACAACTGTCATTTCCCATCCATCTGCAACAGGCTTCCTTGTAATAACAATCCTATAATCATGATATTGTACTATAGTACTACCTCTCCTGGAAATCTCAACAAAAGTTTTAGGATCTATTCTAGAATTTTCAATTAATTCCTTAGCCATTTCCTCAATCTCATTAGCACTAAGTTTATCTTTTCCAACTTTTTCTAATTTCCATTGACCTGGACCACCTTTCTTTGCAAAACAATAACATTCCTCTTTAAGATGGATACTCATTGTTTTATTGTCAAAATACTTTTCAAACTCTAATTTTTCCTTAGCTTCTTTTTTTTCTAAATAAATAACTTTTAAACCAAAAGCTTTAGCAGATTCGCACTGTACCTTATCCCCAGTAATCAAAGTTGCCTTTTCATTATAAGCAATTTCTCTGATAAATGCATCAATTTCTCCAGATTTAGCAAACTTAATTTGCTGTTCATTAGGTCTATTACCCACAAATTCTAATCTTAATCTCTTAATCTTTCTAATTTCTTGTATTTCCTCTAAACCTAAAAATCCAATTTCTAACCCTTTATTAGCTTGATTTTCTAATTCAGCAATAACAGCATTAGGTATTAATATAGTTCCATCTATTTCTTTCTCTTTTACAAGTCTTGTTACTGCTTTTTCTATTACAGCTGATGTATCAACAACATATTTCATTCTATTCTCCACTTCCCAGGATGATAAGGATGGAATCCCTATATGGAAAGCTTTTTAAACTCAATTTCTTTTTTTAATATTAAGCTAGATAATTAAGAATAAGCACCTTAGTTATCTAGTCTTAAGAAAAGTCTCTTTTTAAATCTTTCTAAAAAAATGACAGACAAATATGATGCAATAATAGTATTACCTTACTTAACATTACCTAATGGACTTCCAAGTGAAGAAAACCAAGATCGTTTAGATAAAGCAATTGAATTATTCAAAAAGGGTAATATAGATTTTTTCATAGTTTGTGGAAAAAATGATCACAATTCAAAACAACCAATAACACATGCAAAATCTATGGAAGATTATGCTATTTCAAAAGGTATCCCAGAAAGCGTTATTCTAAAAGAAGAAAAATCAGTAGATACTGTAGGACATCCAATATTCATAAAAAATGAGATAATAAAACAGAGGAATTGGAAAAAATTAATAGTGGTATCATCAGATTATCATATTCAAAGAGTTAAAAAAATATTTGACTTTATTCTAGGAGAAGACTTTAGTATAGATTATATTTCTTCTAAAACTAATAAAAATACACCTGAAATAATTAAAAAAGAATCAAATAGTTTACAAGTCTTCCATAATACATTCAAAGACGTAAATTCAGGAGATTATGAATCAATATTGGAAAGATTATATGAAAAACACCCGCTCTACAATAAAAAGTTTTATTAATCTCATATATTAGCAAAATTTATGCCTTCCGCAAATCAAAAAATATTTATTGTAGTTTTGTTACTTTTCCTAAACTATATTTTAATACCCCAATGGCTAAATATAACTAATCTTACAACAAGACTAATTGTTTACCTAGGACTAATCCTACTAATAATCATCTCTGCAATTTACTTAAAATATTTATTTAAAGAAGGTACTAAACAAAAAACAGAACCAGAGCTAGACAAAAATTTCAAAATAAAGTTTTTGATAATATCAATTTTAATATTCCTATCACAAATACTACTAATATTCCAACCAATAACATTCACAGATGAAATTGCATATGTCAGCAAAGGAATGTATCCTTATTCCATTGCAAATAATATATTCCAAAATGCATTTAGTTTACCAATTCAAATCTTAGTTTACCTAATTCTTGCGATACTAGTAATATTTTATCTACTATATAAAAAATATAACCTCTCTAAACACTTTGAAAAAAAATATTTTCTTACAATCCTACTTTCAATAATTTCATTAGTCTCAATAATTTTCTTTTTAATAGTAAACTCTTCCTATGAATCAATCTTATCAAGTTTCTTTACTTCAAAATCAGTAGAGGATAAATTAGGCTGGTTATTAGATGGAATACAAATGGTATATTATTCATTACCTTACTTTTTATTTGGATTAAATGAGTTCACCTCTAGAATATTTTCCTTCTTATTCTATGTACTATCAGGTTATTTTTTCATAAAAATTCTTAAACTACTGAACATAAGAAGATTTATCTTCCCAACTCTTGTAATCTTCCTTTTCTTGCCATCAATATTCTATTATGGTAATTTATCCTTTACAATAACAGAAATCATATTTCTTGTAACAGCTATTTCCTATTTCTTCCTAAAATATGAGAAAACAAGGGATTCAAACAGTTTGTTTTATTTTATCTTATTATCTATAATCATGCTAATCTATGATAAAAAAACCAATGCCTTCCTAATAGGTATATTAATCTATATGTTCCTCAAATCTATTTTAATCTTCAAATTTAAAATTAAAGAATTCTTATCAGAAAATAAATCAACAATATTACCATTAATATTCATAATATTTGTTACAGTACCACACAATCTTATAAGATCTTTATTCTTCTATGAAACATCATTAAATGAATTAAATCCGTACTTAGCAGTTACCACTTCAACTTTTTTAAATCTAAATAACTGGTTAAATCCATTTCAAGCAACAAGAATATTACAAGTCTTACCTCAACAAATAACATGGTTCTTTTTAATAATCCTAGTCCCAGTTTTAATAATAGTTTTATATCATACATTCATTAGAAAAAACACGCCAATGTTATTTTTCATATCAATATTTCTAGGCAATTACTTACTGTATACATCATTAATTTATAACGGACATCAACGTTACACGGTTCCAATGCTATATATCTTTCCCATATTCTTTATATTTGCTATAAAATTTTTAAGTTTAAAAAGTTCAGCTCTAAAAAAATATTTTACCATTATAATACCACTAATCACAATCTTAATTGTTTCCTTCACATTATATATAGCATATGATAATTACCAAGATCGTTATCCGCCAGTAGATGAGGCTTTCTCATACATTAAAGAAGAATTACCAAAAGGATCAAAAGCGCTAAAAACAATGGCTCCCTCTTCATATAACTTCTATATCATAAAAAACAATCTAAACTTTGATGATTTTGATCCAACAATTTGGGAAAAAGCACAAGACCAAAACACAGAGAATCTATATTCCTACATGGAAGAAAATAATATATCTTATGCTTTATTCCCATTACCAAGAACTTCATATGATGGATTTTACCCACGTGAATATTCAACATGGTTAGATCTCCCAAATTATTATGACTTCTCCTCTTTAACAGTTGTTAATCACTCTTTAGTATTTGATCTGTATGAAGATAAAGACAATAGGTTTACTAAACTACAAGAATTTGAATCAGGAAATAATATAATTTTTATTATACAAAGAAATTAAACTTTTCTTAAGAAAACTAACCAACCAGTATGCCCAATAATCATATTTCTAGGCCTTAATCTTTTTTCATCAACAATCCATTCTCTTTCAATATTTTCTAAAATTCTTTCGACATAAAAACCCTTAGCTTCTTTAACTAATTTTTCAACTTGATTTATATTTGGTAAATAACAAACTAAAAAACCACCAGATTTCAAGCTTTCATTTGCATGCTCTAAAACTTTCCCGGGTTCATTTAAATCTAAAGTTATTAAATCCAAATCTCTTTCAGATATTCCTTCATATATATCATTATTTTTCAATTTAACTTTAATATCTAAAAATTCCAAATTCTTTTTAGTTAACTCATAAAACTCTTTATTCTTTTCATAACTAGTTACATTATTACTAATATTTCCTAAAAAGGAAACTAAAACTCCACAACCAGAACCAGCATCAACGATTTTACTTTTAGAATTAATTCCTGTATAAGATAATATTAGACCAATATCCTTAGGTAGCATCACAGCAGGTCCTCTTTTTATTTTATTTAATTTATCAACAAAACTAGAATCAAAAACAATAAATTCCTTACCTAAATGGCTTTTCACAACTCCATTAATAATATCTTTTTCTTTAATAACACCAAACAAACTATGAAAATCTCCTTTATCCCAATAATATCTATTTCCTTTAGGATCTATTAATACCTTCATTCTGATATTTTTTTCCACCTGTTACAGCACCAGGAATTTCTTCCCAATCTTTATGCCTTCTAATTTTCAAATTTTCTTCCCATGCCGCCCTAAGCACAGGCATTAAAACATCCAACTCCTCTGCTTTTCCTAACATTGCAACTACATCTTTAGGAAAACATTTCCCTCCAAACCCTCTTTCAGATGTCACATCCAAATGACTGTCATGAATCCTTCTGTCAGCAACAACCATTCCTTTAACTTCAGGATAACTTACACCAAGTTTTTCACATAATTGATCAAATTCATTGGAAAACATAACTTTTGTAGCCAGATAGCAATTTGCCATATATTTTACAACTTCAGCAGTTGTAGGATCGGTATAAAATAAAGGAACATCTGGAAACCTATTTTTATACATAGTACCAACTCTTCTCTTAACCAAATCATTATCTGCACCAACTATATGCCTATCAGCATTTACAAAATCATCAAGATAATTTGCTTCAGTTAGGAATTCAGGATTAAAACTAAAATTTACTCCAGGGTATCTTTCAATATAGCCTCTTGTGGTACCAGAAACAACGCTTGATTTAATAGTAACTATCTTATCAGTTCCAGATGCAATAGAAGCTATCTTTTTTACATTCTCATCAATAATACTTAAATCAATGCCGCTATGATCCTCCCTCATAGGTGTAGGCAAGCAAATAAAAATAATATCTGATCTTTCAATGACCTCCTCTAAACTTTCAAATCCATCCTTATATTTATCATAAATGTGTATTTCATGGGGAGGTGTACTAGTTCTTTTAAAGCCGTATTCAACAGCCATACCCACAATTCCATATCCGACAATACCCAATCTTTCCATTTTAAGTTTATAACCTATAGAACTATTTAAAAAACTTATCCTAAAAAAGATTTATACATTCCCATTACTTCATCAACTAATTCAGGAGGATAATAGATGTGGGTGCTAGGATTCGAACCTAGGTAGGCACTAAGCCAACAGCTTTTGAGGCTGTCCCGTCAAGTCGAGAGTTTTCTTTCGCGAGCGTTTCTTTCTAAGAAAGGCTCTCTTTGACCACTCCGGCACACCCACGTATAAAATAGATACAATAAGAAACCTTTATAAATGTTACAAATATCATTCAAAAAAGAGGTGAAAACACCTCTAGAATCTGTTTCTAGAGTATTAAAATGCAACCACTATTACAATTAAAAGATGTAAAGAAACTATATCAACTAGATGAAGTTATAGTTAGAGCCTTAAATGGACTATCCTTAGACATTAAAAAAGGAGAATTTGTAGCAATCATAGGTCCTTCTGGCTCAGGAAAAAGCACAGCCATGAACTTAATAGGCTCATTAGATACCCCTACAGAAGGAACAGTTTTATTGGAAGGAGCAAATATATCAGACGCTTCAGAATCAGAACTAGCTCAATTAAGAAGTAGAAAAATAGGCTTCATATTCCAAACATTTAACCTAATTCCGTCAATCTCGGCACTAGAAAATGTAATCTTGCCAATGACATTTCATGCTCAAGGTCTATCAAGATCAGATAGAATAGAAAAAGCACAAAACCTTCTTGAACAAGTAGGTCTAGGAGAAAGATTACATAATTTACCTTCTCAATTATCAGGTGGAGAACGTCAAAGAGTTGCAATTGCTCGTGCATTAATCAATAATCCAGAAATAATCCTAGCAGATGAACCAACAGGTAATCTAGATTCAAAAACAGGACAAGAAATAATCCAAATCCTAAAAAAATTACATTCTCAAGGCAAAACTATAATCTTAATTACTCATGATTTACAAATTGCAAAACAAGCTCAAAGAATAATAAAAATTAAAGATGGAGTTATTGAAAAATGAGGGTTATAGAACATCGAGAAAATCCATTTCCAGAAGATTTAGAAGGAAGATTAAATGCTATACTTAATGTAGTTAATACTGAATTAAAAGCTTTAACTTTGCTTCATTTAGATGATACACCAAGAAGCGGACAAGAAATTAAAGCAAGAGTAAGAGAAACTGTTGGGAAAGGAATTTATTTACCCCGTTATGATGCATTTTCTGACTATTGTCATAAAACTTTATTTCCAATTGGAACTGTAGCAGAAAAAGATGTTATTTATGAAGATTCTGAAAGAATAGTTACAGGTTATAAATTAACAGAAGCTGGGAAAAAATATGGAATGCCAATTGTTGCCTTTACATTAGATTATATAGCTAGAAATAGAATAAGTATGTATAATATACTTGGATCTACCCAATCTTATGGAAAAAGTAGATCTCCTTTTAATAGAACTAAGATTTTAGATTTGTTAAGAACTGGTGTTTTAAGAGAAGTTGATTTAGCTAAAATGTTAGATTTAAATAAGATTCCGATATTACAACATCTAAAATCTCTTAAAAAGATTGGATTTATACAATATGACAGTGTTGGAGAGTTAAGTAAAGGAAGTAAAGGGATATTTATTTATCAATGGTTAGAAGGAAAAAAAGTAACAGAAGTTGTAGCCGTAGATAAAAAGCCGATCCTTACTAGAAAAGTAGCAGAAAAATTAAAAGAATTAAAAGAATCTGACCGTAATCAACTTGCTGGTTTATTAGAATACAACCGATGGAATGTATCTACTATTCTATCAGGATTAGAAAGACAAGGAATTGTTAAAAGCAAAAAATGGAAAGGAGGAGAACTCTTGTCTGAAGCTAGTTTATTAGATAAAGGTAAAAGATTTGTTGATGATCATTTAGAAAAAGTAAAAGATGCCTTAAGTGAAGGGCCGGCATTAGAAGAAATGCATAGTTTATTAGAACAACTAATAAATGATCCAGATAAACTAAGTGAATACTCGAGAATAGCAATTGAGGAATATAAAAAAGTGTCTCCAGCTATTAATAAAAAACCTTTAGAAGAAACAAATGAAAAAATTTTAGATTTTGTAAGAAAAAATCCTGGTGTGAGACCTGTTGAAATAAAAACAATCTTATCTCTCCCCTATCATAATTTATCTTCACTTGTAAAATCAGGCGAATTAAGAAAAGTAAAAGAAGGAAGAGTAACAAAATATTATGTTAACGAATAAAATGAAAACTTTAACTTTAATTATATTTTTTGCAATTTTATTGATTAGTTTAGTAACGGCTGGAGAAATAACAATTGAAAGAGTAGAATCAGCAGATGTAGAACCTGGACAGGTTTCTAATATAAGAATAATATTGGAAAACCAAGGAAGTAACGACATAGAAGATGTCTTAGTTTCTTTAGATTTATCTAGTAATGAATTGCCCTTTGCACCAATTGGGTCTGCTGCAGAAAGATCAATAGATGAAATAAAAGAGGATGATTCAGAGTCAGTTTCATTTCAAATAATCACTTCACCAGATGCAAAACCACAAATTTACAAAATACCTTTAACTATTAAATATAATGAAATAGAAGAATCAACAGTTATCAGCATAAAAGTAACCTCTGAACCAATATTAAATGTTGCTATAGAAGAATCAGACATTGTAAAAGTATCTGACACAGGACAAGTAACAATCAGATTTGTTAATAGAGGATTATCAGATATTAAATTCCTAACAGCTTCTTTAATACCTTCACCAGAGATTAATATATTATCAGCATCTAGCTTTTATGTAGGAAACATAGAGCCAGATGATTTTGAAACAATCACATTTGACTTAAAACTTAATAAAAAAATATCCTTCATCCCAGTAAAAGTAGAATATCGTGATTCAGAAAATAAATTATACTCAAAAACTGAATTTCTAGATATAAATATTTATTCTGAAGAAGAAGCTAAACAACTTGGTTTAATAAATGCAAACTATACTCCTTATATAATTACAACTATAATTTTAATAATTATTTTATTCATAATCATAAGAACTTATAGAAAAAGAACCAGAGCTAGAAAGCTCAAATTATAATGATATCAGATTATTTCAGGTTAGCTGTAAATAGTATAACACACAGAAAACTAAGATCTTGGCTAACAATAGTTGGTATAGTAATTGGTGTAGCAGCAATTATAGCATTAATTTCTTTGTCATTAGGATTAAAAGCAACTATAGAAGAGCAATTTGAAGCTTTCGGTGCAGATAGAATATTAATTTCTCCACAGGGATTTCAAGGTCCAGGAACTCTGTCAGAAGGATTAACTGAAAGAGATGTTGAAACTTTAGAAAAAATTCCAGAAATAGATGTAGTCTCTCCAGGAATGGCTTTTGTAGGGGAGGTAGGATTTCATAATCAAGTTAAATTTCCATGGATTTTCGGCTCTCGAAATGCAGATGATATTTTAGAGGATTCAACAGATTTACTTGAAGGAAGATATATTGAGAATAATGATAAAGGTGCAGCTACTATAGCATATGGGATAGCTCATGATTTATTTGATGATGAAGTAAGAGTAAGAAATAAAATAAATATAAAGGGTAAGGATTTTCGTGTTATAGGAATACTAGAGCCAATAGGTAATTCTCAAGATGATAATACTATCTATATAACATTAGATGATTTTCGCGAAATTTATGAAAGAGAAGATGAAGTAGGTTTCATTGCAACAAAAGTAAAGCCAGGAGTTGATATACCAGAATTACAAAAGAAAGTTGAAAGAGCATTAGAAAGAGCAAGAGGAGATGAAAACTTCCAAGTTGTTACACCAACACAAATATTAGAACAAATCAATCAAGTTCTAGGTGTAATACAAGCAGTTTTAGTAGGAATAGCAGCAATTTCCTTATTAGTTGGTGGAATAGGAATTATGAACTCTATGTACACAACAGTCTTAGAAAGAACTAGGGATATAGGAATAATGAAGGCGATTGGAGCAAAAAACTCAGACATATTATTAATTTTTTTAATTGAATCAGGATTAATGGGTTTTGTTGGGGGATTCTTTGGTGTTATACTAGGAACTTTAATTTCTTTAGCAATAGGAAGATATTCCACTCAAGCAGGTTTTAAATTAATTGTAAATATAAATCCCTCTCTAATGTTATTTGGGTTATTATTTGCTTTTATAATTGGTATGGTATCTGGTATATGGCCAGCTCGTCAAGCATCAAAATTAAAACCAGTTGAAGCTCTAAGATATGAATAGTTATTCTTGATAATACTCAGTTCCCATAATCAAAGCAAATTCAGCTTTCTTTAGTTCTTTACCTAAATAAGCAATATGATCTTTCCTTTTAAACCAAGTTACATTATTTTTCTCTTCATAATCAAAAATAGCATTCCATATATCCTGCGCCCTTTTACCTCTAAACTCCTTCAGAACTTCATGTTTATAATCACAAATAGCAACAGATATCTGCATTTTATCAAATAAAACCTTAATTAAAATATAACTACTAGTATCAGCTTTAAAATCTTTATATGGATCATAACTTGGACTCTCAATTATCTTAAAGTCTTTAGCATAAGTTTTATCCTTTACCCAGCTTGGTCTTTCTTCTGGCATACATCTGATCTTAATACTTTCCTTTTAAGTTTTTCTGTTAAACCCAAGCTCCTAAAATAGCACCCATAACAACTAAAGACACCAAATGATAACCATTATTCAGCAAATATAGTTTAAACGGTTTACCTTCCCATAATACAACTCCTAAAGTAGTAGTCGCTATAAACCCTAACCAAACCATAACTCCAATCATAACACCATTACCAACAGTGCTAACCTTAAGAAAATCAAGAATATAAGCTAACATATAACCAGGGACTAAAGCAGATATAAAATTAATAACATATTTCTTAGCCATACCTCCTTGCTTAGCCTTTTCTATATCCTTTTTTGTAAATCCCATTAAATTCATCCAAACCTTACCAAATAATAATGAATACCACAATCCTCCTATTATAAAATAAGCAATACCAGCAACTAAAACCGCTAATAGATTAACAGCCATAATCATCCCTCTATTTTAATAATTTCACTAATATTTATTAATATATAAACTATTCTATCAAATATCAAACTATATCTTACAAGACCATAATCTATTTTTATTTAGATTATAACCAATAATTAATGCATGAAAATTTAGATTTTACACCAAAAGATTACAAAAAAGGAAAAACAAAGTTTATCATTGTTACAGGTTCTGTTATCTCAGGTTTAGGAAAAGGAACATTTACCTCTGCATTAGCAACCCTATTCCAATTCTACAATTTAAAAGTAAGTATGATGAAGTTTGATGGCTATTTAAATGTAGATGCAGGAACATTAAATCCATATAGACATGGAGAAGTTTTTGTATTAGATGATGGTACAGAAACAGATCTTGACCTTGGATCTTATGAAAGAACATTACACAGGAATATCACAAAAGATAATTCATTAACTTCTGGAAAACTATTCAAAATAATAATTGACAAAGAGAGAAAAGGAAACTATCTAGGAAGAGATGTACAATTCATCCCTCATGTTACAGGAGAAATAAAAAATTTCATTAGAAATGTTGCCATGAAAGAAAATTCTGATATTTTTATAATAGAAATAGGTGGTACAGTAGGAGATATAGAAAATTCCTATTTCATGGAAGCAATAAGAGAATTACAGCATAACGAAGGGAAAAAAAACGTGGTTTTTGTTAACGTCACCTATATAATAGACTCTCTTTCTTTAGGAGGACAAAAAAGTAAAGCAGCTCAACTAGGAGTAACAAGATTAATGTCATTAGGTATACAGCCAGATATAATAGTCTGCAGAGCAGATAAAAAAGTTAAAGATAATATTAAAGAAAAAATTAGCCTAGTCTCTAACCTACCTATAAAAAACATTATATCTTTAGAAGATTTTTCATCAATTTATGAAGTTCCTTTCTATCTAAAAAAACAAGAAGTTGATAAAATATTCTTTGATCTGTTAAATATAAAACCAAAACCAAAAAAAGAAAATTACAATAGATGGTTAAATTTCTTATCTAACTTAAAAAACAGAAAAGATGAAATAATAATAGCCATAACAGGTAAATATACAGATTTACATGATTCCTATCTAAGTATTCTAAAAGCCTTAGAACACGTCTCAGTTCTATTAAGACAGAATATTAGTATTAGATGGATTGAAACAACAAATTCAGATAACATAGAAGAAAGACTCAAAGGAGTTAAGGGAATAATTGTTCCAGGAGGATTTGGTTCTCGAGGCATAGAAGGAAAAATTAAAGTAATAGAATATGCAAGAAAAAATAATATACCTTTCCTAGGTTTATGTCTCGGTTTTCAATTAGCAGTAGTAGAATACTCTAGAAACGTTTTAAATTTAGGATCAGCAAACTCAACAGAAATAGAGCCAAATAATGTATATCCAGTAATAGATCTGTTACCAGAACAAAAAAATATCAGCAAAAAGGGAGCGACTATGCGTTTAGGTGGCCATGAAGTCTCAATAAAAACTAAAACACTTGCTCATAAAATTTATAAAAAACCATCAATAATAGAAAGATTCAGACATAGATATGAAGTTAATCCAGATTATATAAAACAACTTGAAGATGCAGGTTTAATGTTTTCAGGAATTTCTAAAGAAAATAAGAATATAATGCAAATACTAGAATTACCTGAAAACAAACACAAATTCTTTTTTGCTACACAATTTCATGCAGAGTACTTATCAAGGCCATTAACACCAAGTCCAATTTTTATTGCCTTTATTGAATCATGTTTATCAAAAGAAGGAAAAGGATTTATTCTTTAGTCTCAGTTCTTGTTTTTACTATACCACATCTTAAACATTGTTTTTTAAAATCTCTAACATTAGAACTAACATTAGTCCAATACTTTTCTTTACTCCATTTATGTAATCCTAATCTGCATAAAAATTCCCAAGCCATATTTATTGTAATGTTTTACAGATATAAGAATTTTTATATACTTATAACTATAGAATCTCCCTCATTTATATCATTTTCTTTAGTATAATTACCATTTACCTCTAAAACATATTTAACAGGAACTTCAGAATCATATAATTCGCAAGGATCTTCCTTACAAGGAACTGCATATCTTATTTTCTTAATAACTAAATCCTCATCAATAAAGATCATATCTAACGGTATTAAAGTATTTTTCATCCAAAAATTTCTACCTTTTGAATCATCATAAGTAAACAACATACCTGAATTCTTTCCTAATTTCTCCCTATTCATCAATCCTTCGGCCCTTTCATCATCTTCATCAGCAATCTCAACATTTATCTTTTTATTATTAATTTTTACATAATTATTAGTACAGCCAATTAGAAAAATCAACACAATAAATATTATAAACATATGTTTCATAAGTTCAATAGATTATTAGAGTTAATATAAAACTTTCTAAAAATGCCAATCAATCCAGATTTTGAATATGGAGAAGCAGTAAAAGAGTATGAACAAGCTCAAAATGATGAAGAAAAACTAGCTGCATTAAAAAATATGCTTTCTAAATCACCATCACATAAGGGTGCAGAGGTTCTAAGAGCTGATATAAAAAACAAAATCTCAAAATTAAAACAAAAATTAGTAAAACAAAAAAAATCCAGTAAAAAATCATCAAGATTAGCAATTAAAAAAGAAGGGTCGGCAACTATATGTCTTGTAGGGACACAAAATTCAGGTAAATCAAATTTACTAAAAAAACTAACTAAAGCTAAAACAATCCCAGGAATATACAAACCTCATCAAGGGATTTATGATTATTATGGAATAAAGTTACAAATAATTGAAATACCACCAATAAAAGAAAACTTCGACAATACAGAACTAGGTCCATCATTATTAGCAATAATAAGATTAGCTAATTTAATCATATTATTCTTTAATGACCCAAAAGAAAAAGATATGTTGACAAGAGAATTAGAAAAGTCAGAAATAAAGAAACCAACCATGATATACAATAACCAAGAAAACATAGGAGATGAAATTTGGAAAAGATTACCATTAGTTAAAGTTCAAACAAAGCAACCAGGAAAAAAACCAGATTATCCCCCAATAGCATTAAAAAAAGATTCGACAATTAAAAATTTGGCAGAGCATGTTCATAAAGATTTTTTAAAACAATTCAAATATGCAAAAGTCTGGGGTTCTTCTAAATTTCCTGGACAAATGCTCGGTTTAAACCACAAATTAAAAGACAATGATATTGTAGAATTTCACCTGAAATAACTAAAAACTTATAAACAATTTTAATTTTATAAACTATATGAAACTAATAATATTAGGACCACAAGGATCAGGAAAAGGAACTCAATCTAAATTACTATCTAAACATCTAAACATTCCTCATATTTCAACAGGAGACGTATTTAGAGAAGAATTCAAAAACAAAACAAAGCTAGGAATAATAGCAAACGAATATACAAAAAAAGGAATTCTAGTTCCTAATGAAATAGTTAATGATATAATAAAGAAGCGCATACAAAAAAAGGACTGCAAAAAAGGCTTTATTCTAGATGGCTACCCAAGAAATCCTGAACAGTCTGAATTACTAAATTCAATCACTAAAATTGATAAGGTAATTTACCTAGAACTAAAAGAAAAAGAAATTTTCAAAAGGATCTTAGAAAGGCAAATATGTCCTAAATGTAATGCAATTTATGGAGTAAACTTCAAACCAAAAAAAACAAATAGATGCAATAAATGTAATTCTAAATTAATTAAAAGAGAAGATGATTTAACAAAAGAACAAATTAAATCAAGATTAAAAAGTTATGAAGAAAGGACTAAACCGCTATTAGGTATTTACAAAGATAAGATAATAAAAGCTGATGCATCAAAGTCTGTAGAAATAATATTCAAAAACATCCTAAAAAAGCTATGAACATTCAACTAGAATACAAAAAAAGAAAAAAAGAGATTAAACAAAGATTAAAAGAATTTAAACAAGTTAAACATCCAGATTTATTTTACGAACTAGCTTTTTGCATATTAACCCCCCAATCTTCCGGATTCAGATCTGATGAGTGTATTCAAGAATTAAAAAGATTAAATTTCTTAAATAAGAAGATTAATCCAAAACCAATATTAAAAAAGAAAATAAGATTCCACAATAATAAAACAAGATACCTATTAGAACTAAAGAAAAACTACAAAAACATACTTAATCAGTTAAACAAAGAAGATAACCCAAATAGATTACGTGAATTTCTATTAAAAAATGTTAAAGGCTATGGACTAAAAGAAAGTTCTCATTCACTTAGAAACATAGGTTATGAAAATCTAGCTATTCTAGATAGACATATCTTAAGAAATCTAAAAAAATTAGATGTTATCAAACAAATTCCAAATTCCTTAACAAATAAAAAATATTATGAAATAGAAAATAAATTTAAAAAATTCTCAAAAAAGGTTAATATTCCAATGGATGAACTAGATTTATTATTCTGGGCAAGAGAAACAGGCAGAGTCTTTAAATAAAATGATTAATCTTTATGTAAATATATCTTCTTACATAAAAATAAGGCTCATACATTTTTCTATATATATCATTCGATGTTTGAACTACGAGATATATAAATAATAGCAAAATAAGATTACACATCAAAATATGGATGGGAGGAAAAATGGCAAGAACATTCGAAAAAGTAATCCTAGCAGTTGTAATTATTGCCATATTTGGTATAAGTGGATTTGTTATAGCTGGATTAGACAATTCAACCACAAAAACAAATACTAACAATGCAAATCAAATATCTATAGAACAAGCAAAAACAATTGCCCTAGGTGTAGCGAGCGGTGATATAACAGAAGCTATTCTTACTAAAGAAAATGGAGCTTTAGTTTATGAAATTGAAGTGACTAATGGCAATTCTGAAACTGAAATCTTAATAGACCCTTCAAACGGTAATGTTTTAAAAACTGAAACTGAAGTAGAAGAAGATGATGACGTGGAAGATGAAGGAGAAGATGTTCCAATCACAGGAAGTGCATTAGAAAAAGCAAGTGCAGCAGCTCTTGAATACATTGGTGAGGGTAGAGTAACTGATACAGAAGTTGGAGATGAAGAAGGCTATTACGAAATTGAAATAACTCTAGATAATGGTAATGAGGTAGATGTCCATCTTGATGAAAACTTCAATGTATTAAGTACGGAATATGAATAGATAATTTTTTTTCTTTTTTTATTTATAGATAAATTAATAAACACAAATTTTAAAACTCAGTATCATGAAAGCAAACTTAAAATATACAAGTATTTTTCTAATAATCCTTTCTTTATTCACTACCATAGTAGCTGCAGCTGAAGATGAAGGGGACGTCATGTTACTTGGGTTAGAATTAGAAAAACTACTCTATCTTATAAGTGGGCTATTAGCCACAGTATTATTTATACTGGCATTTATAGCTTATAAGAGGGACGGTAGAAAGAGATTACTCTTTGTAAGTCTCGCATTCTTACTCTTTGCAATAAAAGGATTTTTAATGTCCTCAGAGCTGTTTATTACAGGAATTGAATGGATAGATCCATTAGCAGTGATATTGGAATTAGCTATAATCCTAAGTTTCTTCTTTGGTGTAGTAAAGAAATGACATCGGACAATGTTGCAAGAATACTTAAGCGAAAAAAATAAGAAGATACTAGAACTAGAAACTCGAAGAAAAATCTACGAACTTGTTAAAAAATATTCTGGATGTCATTTCAGAGAATTAGAAAGAAAAAGTAATCTTCCTACGGGAGTTCTACAATATCATTTAAATTATTTAACCAAAAATGAATTGATTAAACAAGAAAAAGTGGGTAATAATATATGTTATTTCCTTAACGTCCTATCTGAAAATTGGAAACTCCTAAGCCTTCTAAGACAAAAAAATATTAGAAAAATTATTCTTTTTATTTTGACTAATAAAAATCATTACCATCTAGATATAGTAAGGTTTACCAATCTATCACCATCAACAGTATCCTGGCACCTTAATAAATTGATTAAGAATGGAATTATAGCCCAAGCAAAAGAAGGAAGAAAAACTAATTATAAACTATTAATAGATGAAAAGGAAATAATTAGATTATTAATCTCTTACAAAGAAAGCTTTTTTGATTCATTAGTCAACAAAACAATTGAAATGTGGGAAATTAAATGATTATTTCTTAACCTTACAAACATTATCCCCAGTCAATAAAACCACAGCCATAATTAAAAAAATGATAGAACCAAATAAAATTTCAATTCCAAAAAAAGGCAAACTACTTAATGAAGCTGTAATACCAAACAATCCTAAAAAAGCAGGAAACAACCCTACAAAACAACTAGGACAAGCACCACCTAAAACACCACCAAATACACCAACAAAAGTCAATCCACTTCCCATATCTAATTGTTTTAGATCTTTAAACCTTTTAATTGTTAGATTAATATTTAAAGCAACTAATATAGCGACAAGAAAAGTAAAAAATAAATAAGGTACAACAATTTTAAGGTTACTTGTCAATAAAGTCTGGGCTGTAACATATACTTGATTTACTAATATATTAATGACAGTGTAAATAATGAAGATTAGAACAAAATAATAAATATAAGGTTTATTTAAAGAAACTTCCTTTATCCTTTCCAAACGTTTTTTAAAATCCATATTAAAAAAATAAAAAAACTAAAGCTGCGCATCAATTGCAGCCTTAAAGTTTGCATAAGGTTGTGCACCACTTACTGGCCTATTACCTATCAAAAAGAATGGTGTCCCTGTACCGCCAGCAGCTTGAGCATCAGCAGTATCTTTCTTTACCTCATCAGCATATTTTCCAGAATCCAAGCAATTGTTAAAATCACCAGTATCTAACTCTAGATCTGCGGCATATTTCTTTAATGATATAAGGTCCAACGATGCCTGATTTTCAAATAAAACATCATGATATTCCCAGAATTTTCCTTGATCATCCGCACATTCAGAAGCCTCAGAAGCTTTTTGTGCATAAGGATGTATGCTATTCAATGGAAAGTCTCTAAAAACAAATTTTACTTTACCAGTATCTATATATTCCTTCTCTATCTGAGTAAGAGTTTGAGACCTAAACCTTCCACAAAATGGGCACTGAAAATCACTAAACTCTACAATTGTCACTGGGGCATTTTTTTCACCTAAAACAGGATCATCATCAACAAAATCCTTTGCTTCAACTAAACCAATACTTGGTACAGGAATAGGATTTGGTGACGGACTTGGACTAGGAGCAACTGCTCTTCCGGTAGGTCCAGAATCTGAACCACTCCCAATACCAAAACCACCAGTAATAATAGATATTAGCAATAAAACAGCTAAAACACCGGTAGATGCCTTCCAAATAGTAGATTTTTTTAAAGTTACGCTTTCTTCTGCCATTATTTAACCCCCTATATTAATTATTGTATTTTAGGACTAAAATCTTCATTTATATTACTTTTGGTATGACAAAATAAAGTTAGGGATATTTAAATAATAAAACATTTATAAATCCCAGATTTTCTAAAATTCTTATGATATCAGAAGAATCCAAAAAATTCCTACTTAATCTAGCTAGAAAAACATTAGAAAATGAATTACAGAATAAAGAATCCAACATAGAGAATATTCCAGATGAGATTAAAACTAAAGGAGCTTGTTTCGTTCTAATAAAAGTAGATGAAGAAGAAAGGGGATGCATAGGAACATTATTTGCTCATCAAGAACTATCAATGAATGTAATAGAAAACACAAAAACAGCGGCATTTGATGATCAAAGATTTCCACCTTTAACCTCAGAAGATCTAAAAAATACAGAAATAGAAATTTCAATAATATCACCGCCAAAGCTACTAACTTATGATTCAGAAAAAGAAATTTTAGGTCTAATTGAAAAAAATAAGCATGGCGTTATTATAAAACAAGGCATAAGGATTGGATCATTATTACCTCGAGAATGGAGCAAAATAAAAGATAAATTACAATTCCTAGAATCAGTATGTACCATTGCAAGATTAGATAAAGATGCTTGGCGTTCTCCTAACACAGAAATTTCAATTTACGAGACAGAAACTTTTAGTGATAATATGTTTAACAAAAATGACATTAAACAGGATGAACTGATCTAAAAAAAGTAGAAGTTATATCCGATCCATAATCAACTAAATCAATTGGTTGCTCTTTGCCAAGAATTACTTCTCTAACATCCGGCAGTATATGACTATTGACTTCAGAAATTCTCTCAGAATCTGTAGAAAATGTAACTTCTCCTGCTCTATACCTATTGATTATTCCAGTACTTTCTATTGTATAAACACTAATACCACCTAAAACATTTGAAATCGTAACCCCAGCACTATGTTTATTGTCTTCTTTTAACATTTTTCCAACCCCATTAGCAAACTGCGCATTAGAATAGATAATTCTTCCATCCTCATTTAGTACTAATGGACGACCATCTTGACCTAAACTTAACCTATCTTCAAGTCTTAAGTCCTCAATAAAACTGCTTCCTCTAAAATCTTCACTATTACCAGAAGTAATAAAAGCCCTATGCTCTGAATCATCAGGATCAAAATTTGAAACAATAAAATAAGAAGGAACACCATTTCCCAATCCAATCATCTTATACAAAGCTCTAGTAATCCTTAATAATGGTCTATCATAACTATCTCTTACTTCCTGTAAAGCATCAAATAATCCAAGAGAAGTATTATATCTTTGAAAATCTCTAACACTAAACCCTTCACTAGGAAATTCACTAGCTACTACTGCATCATGAACCTTTCTTTCATATTTTGTATCCATAACCAATATCTATTATTTACATATATTATAATGTTTCTTGTTAAAAATTTGTGAAACAGGAAAGTTTTTAAGTAATATTACATTATCACAAATAATGAAAAATAAACTAAAAGATATAAAGATACTCTCAATGCTTGATACTGACTCAAGAATGCCTTATTCTAAGATAGGCAAAAATATAAAACTAAGCCAGCAATTAATCAGCCATAAAGTAAAAAATTACTTATCAGATGACATTATATCAGGCTTCTATCCTCTTATAGACTATGTTAGGTTTGGTTATCTTAATTTTAGGGTTTTTTTTAAAGTAAATTATCTAAGTAAAGAAAAATTTCTGGAATTAATAAAAAACCTTTCTAAATCAAATAATGTAATTGAAATAGCTGAATGTGGAGGCAGATCTGATTTACTAGTTGTTTTTGCAAATACAAATCCATCCCAGTTTAATAAACAATTTAAATCATTGATAGCCCAAAACCCCAAACAATTAAAAAACTATGATATTCTAACTACAGTAGTAACCCACTACTATCCTAGAACTTATTTAACTAGTATTATTAATGATGAAGACCTTGTTATAGGAGGCGATAGACCAATAATTAATATTAATAGCCTGGATAAAGACATATTATTCTTTCTAAATGAAGATGCCAAAACAAGTGCAATTTCAATAGCAAAAGATCTAGAAGTAGATCCTAAAACAATAATACTTAGAATGAATAATCTAAAAAAAGCAGGTATAATAAAGGGATTTAAACCATTGTTAAATGTTCAAAAAATAGATTTTTTTGTTAATAAAATAATAATAAAATACCATAACTTATCTGTTGATAGGGAGCAAGAATTGCAAACTTTTTGTAAACTAAATCCCAATATCATCGAATTTAATAAATTAATAGGAAGTTGGGATTTAGAATTAACCGTAGAAACAAAAACAAAGGAAGAGTTTAGGAACATATATATATCTATTAGAGAACGCTTTGAAGATATAATTGAAGATACCGAGAGTTTACAGATATTTAAGATCTATAAAAAGAGGCTTCTTCCTGAAGAATTTTTCTTAAAAGAAATTTAAAATTCTAAAAAAAGAAATAAAAAAGAAGAAATTATCTACTCTTCATCTTCATCATCATCCATATCATTATCATCATCATCATCATCTATGATTTTGATGAAATCCATATCAAAATATTGTCCTACCATCCAGCCTCCCATCATTATATTTTTCTCCTTTTATACCACTAATGTGATAATCTTCTTTATTTACACTACCCATTTTTAAACTTATCTATGGCAGAAAATATAGTTACTTCAACCCCACTACTAATTTTAATTAACCAGCTTTTATATTTTTTATTAATAAATTCATGATAATCTTTAATATCATGAGAAATAATGTTATCAGCCACAACAATGGCTTCTTTATCTAACTTTAACAATTTAAAATAATCTAAATACTCATCCTTAACAGCATCAATAAAAACAAAATCAAACTTCTCATCTAATTTTGGTAAAACATCCAATCCTTTCCCCTTTATAACATTAATATTTTTTAAACCAGCTTTCTCAAAATTCCCTTTAGCTAATTTTATTTTTTCGTCATCAGGTTCAATAGAGAAAACAGGAAATCCTGCTTCTGCAAGCCATATAGTAGAATAACCATTACTCATACCAATTTCTAATATTTTACTAGGTTTTTTATAATGAACCAAGAAATTTAACAATTCACCAGTCTCTCTAGGAACATTAAACATATAATTATCTTTACCAAAATCTTCAATTTCTTTCAAAACCTTTAATATTCTTTTATCCATCTGTAGGTTGATAAGTATTATGGGTTGATAAGGGTTTACCCTTATATATTAAACAATAATTTTATAAATAACCCCCCTTTTCCTTTAAGAGGATTAATAAGAACCATAGGTGCTTATATGGCAAGAATAATAAAAAAAGAAAATCAAGGACCTTTAGAAATCCCACCTAGTGATAAATCAAGATGGATCTGTATGTGTGGATTATCAAAAAACCAACCTTTCTGTGACAGTTCTCATCATAAAACAAAAGATGAAGAACAAGGAAAAACATACAAATACAATCCAGATGGCTCTAGAGAAGAAGTTAAAGAATAAACTTTATATAATTAGTAATTACTAATTTATTTATGGAATTTGAATCTTTAAAAGAGGAAACTAAAAAAAGAGTTCTTACATTCCAAAAAACTGAAATAACAGAATACTATATCTACAAAAAATTATCAAAATTGGATAAAAATAAATCTAATAAAAACGTCTTAGAGCATATAGCCAAAGATGAATTAAGACATTATAATTACTGGAAAAAATTTACTAAAAGAAATATAGAGCCGAATATGTTTAAATTATGGTTTTTCATAATACTGTGCAGGATATTTGGCATCACTTTTGGAATAAAATTAATGGAAAAAGGAGAAGTTTTCTCTTATGGATCTTATTCTCAGCTAGCAAGATCTGTACCAATAGCCAAAAATATAATAAGAGATGAAGACAAACACGAATTTCAATTATTAAAATTATTAAAAGAAGAAAAACTAAATTACGTAGGATCAATAGTTCTAGGTTTAAATGATGCATTAGTTGAATTAACAGGAGCACTAGCAGGATTTACCTTAGCATTCCAAAATGCACGATTAATTGCCATAGCTGGATTAATAACAGGGATAGCAGCATCATTTTCAATGGGGGCATCAGAATATCTATCTATTAAATCAGAAAGACAAAAGAGAAACCCTAAAAAAGCAGCCTTCTATACAGGCATTGCATACCTATTCACAGTTCTATTCCTAATATTACCTTATCTAATCTTAAATAATGTATTTTTATCTCTAAGTATAACTATTTTCACTGCAATATTCATTATTTTCCTTTTCACTTTTTACTCGTCTATAGCACAGGATTTACCATTCAAAAAAAGATTTTTTGAAATGATAGCTCTTAGTCTTGGAATTGCTGCAATAACTTTCTTTATTGGGTTACTAATCAGAAAATTTATTGGAATAGAAATCTAATATGGATAAAAAAATAAGAGCTATAAAAATCCTAAAAATTCTAAAAAAAGAATATAAAAAGTATCAAAAACCATTATCAACCTCAATTCAAGAAAAAACTAAAGATCCGTTCAAAATTCTTATAGCAACTATTTTAAGTGCCAGAGCAAGAGACACTCAAACAGAAAAAATCTGCAATGTATTATTCAAAACAATCAATACACCAGAAAAACTAGCTAGCATAGAAACAAGAAGATTACAAAAAATAATAAGATCAATTGGTTTCTTTAGAGAAAAATCTAAGAGAATTAAAAACGCAGCACAATATTTATTAGATAATCATAAAGGTAAAGTACCAAAAACACAAGAAGAACTAATGAAAATTCCAGGAGTAGGAAGAAAAACAGCCAATGTATTTTTATCAGAGGTCCATGGGAAGTCAGTAATTGGTGTTGACATTCACGTCTTTCGCGTTTCCAATAGACTTGGACTAACAAAATCTAAAAAACCCATACAAACAGAAAAAGCTTTAGAAAAACTATTTCCAAAAAAAGAATGGAAAAATATAAATAGATCTTTAGTTGTACATGGACAAAACATTTGCACTCCAATATCACCATTTTGCAGCAA